>ENA-ORCW01000215-ORCW01000215.1-marine-metagenome-genome-assembly--contig:-NODE-215-length-57810-cov-4.102835_pt1 | contig 57810 bp, 40 predicted proteins | sample MGYA00237784_ERZ508517 | MGnify/ENA primary metagenome ERZ508517 (study PRJEB26187, sample SAMN06268979) | marine metagenome | isolation source: Tt ae E1 feedstock associated aerobic enrichment on...
TGCTGTTGTTTCTCACGATGGTCGGCATCGCGCTGTTTTTCAATTACACGGTCCAGGGCCTGTTGACGGCGAACGTCATCGCCCATGCCGTGTCGGATGACGCCATCCGTGCGACGGCACAGCATTCCCGCCTGCCGGTGACGCCCGGTTCTCCAGACGTTTTCATCGTCGCCGCGACAAGCGGAGGAACCGGCAGCGGCACGGTCCTGGATCTCGGCTGGATGGTTCGCGACATCTGCGACGAGCTGCAGATCCGGCCCGGGCAGATCTCCGCGATCCTCGTCCACGGCACCGGAACATCCCGCCAGACATCTGACCTTCAGGAAGCCAGCACAATCAGTTTCCTCAAGGAACTGCAGCACTTTTCCACTCCGGGGCTGGGCGGCCCGCGCGGTCTGCAGCCGGGACGAACCGACGACGAGACGCCTCCCTTCGATCACGCCTGCTTCCTCCATCTCGGAGATGGCCTGAGTGACCAGGACTTCTCCGAACAGATCGCGCGCGTCGGAGACTACCTCTGCACGAACGCCGTCGCAGAACAGCGGGCACTCCTGCGGCACTGGCGCGAACTGAGTACCGGTGGTGAACTTCCAGGTTCGCTGTCGCTCCGGGCGCTTGGACTGGCATCGATCGACGAATCGTCCCGAGACGATCTCGCCGACGAGGCACACGCCCTCGCCAGCCGCGTGCTCCTGGAATGGTTCTCCGAGCGGAGTGACGATCGAACCGGCATCGGATCGGGGCCGGCACAGCAGCTCGCGGACACACGCGCGCTCGTCGAATGCCTCGGCCTGACCGAAGAGAAAGTCTCCACGTCCGTCGTCGCCTCTCTGAGTGGCGAAGCGGGCCGCAGGATCGAGGCCGTTGGCCAGTCCTGCTGGGAGGCCGTGGCGGCACGCTCCGAAGGGGGCGTTCCGCGGCCGGCGGATCTGTTCGCGCATCTCGCCGTCGCCTTTGACGAACCGCAGGACCATCCAGCGTCGCTCACAGCGCACGATGTCATCCGTCCGCAACTCGAGCAGATGGCCGCCACATACGAACTGGCCCGTACCGGGATTCGCGAGCACATCGCCTCACTGCTCGGATCGCCCGCAAGTGGCAACGCGGCTTCGGTGGCGATTCGGGAGCTGCTCGATCACGTCAACGCGGCCGCCGAAATCTGCACGAGACTGCGGGACGAAGTCGAGCAGACATTGCAGCAGATTCTCAGTCGCTGGGCCGTCAACCCGCAATCCGCAAGAGCCACGCTCTCGCCAGACCAGCAGCAGGCCCTGATGCTTCAGAGTCGCCAGTACTCTGTCCTGCTCTGTACGCGCAACGTCTGTCGCAGAATGCTCACGAACATCGCCGGGATTCGTGATCTGGTTGCGGCGATCGGTGCCGACCTGCTCTCCCTCAGGTTCCGCGTCCGTCAGATGCTGGAAGACTCCGATCCCTCGCTGGAGGTCAGTGGCGAGCTGGACGAGTCCGTCGTCGACGCATTCGAACAGTTCCTGCTCGAACATGACCGGTCCCGCCTGGCAACCATCTGGGACGGAGCCGATGAAGACTCACAGCTCGAACCGACACTCCGACGCTACGCCGTCGAGTTCCTCGCCAGCCGTTCGCCCCAGGGGCATGTCGCGGGGAAACGATCCGGCAAGACCTTCCCGGCGACGGCGCATCCGGAACTCACCAACATCGGGGGAGGTCGCCGCGTCCTCGCGCTCCTCCCTGACTCCGCACCGCGCGACCACTGGAAGAACCAGCTTGTTGCCGAGTTCGGAGACTGCGTCATGGTTGGGGCCTCGGGCAGCAGTTGCATCTCCGTCTACTGCGAAGTGGAACGGATCCAATTCGAACACGTGCTGTCGCAGTTCACCCGCCACAATCCCCGTCTGAACGAAGTGGCGTCGCGGGTCCACTCCCGCAATGACATCGAGTGGTGAACCGCCCCGAACGGATCAAAAGGCCGCGATGCTTGCCCGGCCAGCGGGAGTAGTGTAACGTCGCGTGGGCATTCGTCCGACTCTTCTGTCCACGTAACACGTTCGTGCAAGGGCCCTGCATTTGCGCCGCTCGCGATTACTCCTTCTGATCCTTGGGGCATTCTGCCTGACCGGACTCCCGTCGTCGGCCGATGATCCACAGGGACCAGGTGTCGACTACCGTGTCGCCCCCGTGTCGGCAGATGCCGGGGGCGTCTACGTCTATTCTCCCGGAGAATGGGGCGTACTGCATCTGCATCTGGTCAACCGGGAAGAAGAACCGGTCGAGATCCTCTGCACGAGCTACTTCGACCACGAACCGACGTTGCAGTATGGACGCCGTGTCTGGCTGCCGCCCCGGTCACGTCTGCGGACATGGCACCCGATCCGCGTGCCCGAGCTCGACAACCCCGACCAGGCAACCCTGCCGTTTCACACGCAGGTTACGCTTCAGGACGGAACCCGCGACGTCCTGCTCAAGGACGAAATCGGCAAGGTTCAGTCAAGCGGCGATCTGCGACTCTTCCGCGAACGATATACGACCGGACTCGTCGCACCGGTCTCGTCGGAGGCGGACGAGAAGGTCCCCCCGTTCGATCTCGTCATGATCGGGCGACTCGATCAGCAGCTGCCCCGTCGACTGACGATGCTGGGGGATCGCGTCCTGCCCGCCGACGACAGCGGCCTGGCAACGTTCGACCAGCTCATCATCGCCGACGACCGGATGCTCGACGACGCCGCGGCAATGGGGACGATCCGCCGCTGGCTCTACTCGGGCGGAAACCTCTGGATCATGCTCGACCGGGTCGATCCGGAACTTCTCTCAGTTCTTCTGGGGGACGAGTCCGGCTGCTCCGTCGTCGATACCGTAACGCTGACCGACGTGACAATCGAAAACGGCCCGGCTGGTCGTGATGTCGGAACACATCACGCCGAGTACGAAGAACCGCTTGAGTTTGTCCGCGTCATTCTTGACGACGAGCAGGTACCGCTCGAGGTCAACGGCTGGCCGGCGGCCTTCTGGAAGGACTGCGGCGCAGGTCGACTGCTGGTAACCACCCTGGAGTCGCCCGGCTGGGTGCGTCCGCGTCAGCAGAATGCTCGCCGGTCCGGCGACGATTCGACGGCGATGCCCTACGAGCCGGTGCCACCGTTCCGCGAGCTGATGGCGGAATTCTTCCTGGTGACCAACGAGGCACAACCGACGACCGAGGCGCTCGATTCCTACGTCCGCGAATACGTCGGTTATGAGGTGCCCTCACGCGGACTTGTCGCCGGGCTGCTGGCGGGCTTCGTCTGTCTGTTCGGAGGTGTCGGGTTCTGGCTGATGCGCGTCGGTCGCCTCGAGCTTCTCGCGATCGTCGGGCCTGTCGCCGCCGTCATCACTGCGACAACATTGATGGGAATCGGTCGTCAGCAGCGGCAGACAGTCCCGCCGACAACCGCCATCCTGCAGCTGGTTCAGCCGGTCCCGGGGACCGACGACGTCCTCGTGTCCGGTGCCGCCGGCCTCTACCACCCCGCTTCCAGCCAGACCGAACTCGGCGGAACGTCCGGTGGCTGGATCGAGCCGGAACTCGAAGGAACCGGTGGCACCATTCGACGAATGATCTGGTCCGACCTTGATCAGTGGCAGTGGGAGAACCTGCCGGCAGCGCCGGCGCTGCAGACGGCACGACTTCAGGTGGCCCTCGAACAGTCAGGACGCCTCGCCGCCCGGGCCGGGTTCGGTCCCGATGGGCTCACCGGCCGCCTCGAGACACCCGAGGCCGTCGTTCCCGAAGATGCCGTGCTCGTCACGTCCGGCGGACGCATCGGTGTGAATCTGCTCGGAGAGAATCGCTTCGAGATCCCCTCCACCGCCGTGCTCGAGACCGACCAGTTCCTGCAGGACGGACTGCTCAGCGACGAGCAGGTCCGCCGCGGTCACGTGCTCAACGATATCCTCGATCGGGGTCGCAGATCGTCCCTGGCGCTCGACCCGGTGCTCTACTTCTGGTCGAAACCCTGGGAGACCGGACTGCAGTTTGGTAGCGAGGGAAATCGCGTCGGCGCGGCACTCGTCGCCGTACCACTCGAACTGCAGCGACCACCCGCAGGAACGCACGTTTCGCTTCCGTCACCGCTCCTGGTCTATCGCGAACGGATCGGCCCGGACGGGCATCTTCCCACCGGTCTGTACGACTACCGCAGTGGTGAATGGACGGCCAAGTCCGCACCGGCGATCGCGTGGCTCCGGGTGGACGTGCCCGAGGAACTGCTCCCCGTCTCGGCCGAGTCGGGCCGCATCATCGTCCGCGTGAGCGGTCCGGTCGGGCGACTCGAACTCGCCGTCGCACGGGATACCGAACCGGTCCCCCTCAAGACCTGGATCGATCCGGTCGGCACCGTTGCGTTGGACCTCGACGCCTCGGACCTGTCCGGTCTGGCCGCAACAGGCAGTCTGATGCTTCGCGTCTCGGGAGGCGATCCGGACCGTCCCGAACTGACCAATCCGGATCCCGACGGGACGGGAAAAGTCAGCTACTGGCAGATCGACTCACTGGATGTGCAGCTGGAGGCCGTCGTGCAACCACGCGAGTCGCAGGACGCGCCTCCCCAGGCACGCACGTCTCGTTGAATGTCTCGTGACGTCTGTCTGAAATTCCGTTGTCTGGAAACTGTGCTCCACTGGCCCGCGGAGAATACGAGCGAATGTCGACGACGACCCGGACCACCGGAACTCAACCCGAAGAACCCGTTGTTGTGCTCGACGGACTGACCAAGAAGTACGGTGAGTTCACGGCCCTCGACAACGTCAGCCTGACAATCTCCTCAGGCCAGATCCTCGGACTCATCGGCCCCAACGGCGCCGGCAAGACCACCTCGATCAAGATCCTGGTCGGTCTGCTTCGGCCAACCAGCGGCACCGCGCGGATCGCCGATGCCGACTGTGTCGCCGACGCCCGCCACATCAAGCATCTTGTCGGCTACATGCCCGACAAGTTCGGCTCCTACGACAACATGCGGGTTCGCGAGTACCTCGACTTCTTCGGCGCGGCGTTCGCCATCCCCCGCAGGAAACGTCGCGAACGGATCGAGGAAGTCATGGAGATCACCGGCACCGCGTACATGCGGGACCGCTTCGTCGAAAGCCTCAGCCACGGAATGTCGCAGCGGATCGGTATTGCCCGGACACTGCTGCACGACCCCAAGGTGCTCATCTTCGACGAACCGGCCAACGGACTGGATCCCCAGGCACGCGTCGAGATGCGCGAACTGCTGCTCCAGCTCGCTGCCAGCGGAAAGACGCTGCTCGTCACCAGCCATATCCTGCCGGAACTCTCCCGCATCTGTGACCGTGTCGCGATCATCATTCGCGGCCAGCTGAGGGCGCTCGGAACGGTTGATGAAATCGGGCGTCAGGTCAGCCAGCGTCGCAACGTCGAAGCACAGCTGACCACGGGCGAACAGACGGCCGCCGCTGCCGAGGTGATCCGCCGCCTCATCGAACCGGATGCCGAAGTCGTCGAGTCCCCCACCGAGGCCGCCGTCCGCTTCCGCACGGAACTGCGCGATGCGGAGTTCTCGAACATCCTCAAGGAGCTGGTCGGTGCCGGGATCGACGTCACGCAGTTCCGCGAACTGCAGACCGATCTCGAAGACGCCTTCATGTCATTTGCCCAGCCGGACTCACCGAACGCGTCTCAGGCGACAGCCCCCGCGGAGCCTGCCGTCTCCAGTTGAACGCCCCCGGCACGCAATCATACGAATCCCTGTCAGTCCCGCAGGCCGAACATGGCCCGCCTTCTGATGAGAAAGCGAATTCGGGCGATATGTCGAACCCAATCGTCTCCCGGGAACTGCTGTCGTTTCTCCGCCGGCCCGGAGCACTCTGGCTGCAGTGTGCCCTGGCGGTCACCTTCGTCCTGCTGGTGATCCTTCGCTGGCCGACCGACGCCCATGTCGCGATGTCCGGCACGCGGGCTCAGGAAGTGTTTCGCGTCTTCGCCTACGGGCTGATGGCAGCGATGCTCCTGGTTCTGCCCGGCTTCCCCGCCACGAGCATCGTCCGCGAGCGGAATCAGGGAACGCTCGCCCTCCTTCTCGGAACACCCCTGGGCGGCAGCCGCATTCTGCAGGGAAAGCTCCTCGCCACCATGACGCTGGCCCTGCTGCTGCTCAGCCTGAGCCTGCCTGCAGTCGCCGCCTGCTATGCACTTGGAGGCGCGACGCTGACGGCGATCGGTGGAGCTTACGGACTGCTGCTGATGACCGCTCTGGGAGTGACGAGCATCGGACTGCTGGTCAGCAGTTACTCGCTCTCCTCGGACGGTGCCGTCCGCTGGACATACGGACTCGTCCTCGCCTGGAGCGTCATCTCGCTGATGCCCCACCACTTTTTCGCCGGAGCTGAAGGCATCATCGGAACCGCCGTGGAATGGCTCCGCTGCGCTTCGCCGGTTGCGGCACTGATGGCCTGGCTCGGTGCTGCCGACATCGGTATGCGCGGCGTCAGCACCGTCGCCGACATCCCCACCCGCTTTGTCCTGATCTCGGCCGGATTGACCATCGTGCTCACCCTGTGGACCCTCGGCCGGATGAACCAGTCGATCTTCGACCGGGCCCGCTCCGCCGGGATGATCGCCGACGAGCAGTCGACCGGCGTGCAGGTCATGCGACGCCTCGTGTTCATCGTCGACCCCCGTCGTCGTTCCGGCTCCATCGGCCCGTTCGTCAACCCGGTCATGGTCAAGGAGTTCCGCTGCCGACGGTTCGGCCGTCTGCACTGGCTGTTGCGGCTCGTCGCGGTCTGTGCGGTTCTTTCGCTGGCACTCTCGATCCTCACCACCACGCGGACCATCAACTGGGATGTTCCCACGATCGGTGGGGTGATGGTCCTCCTGCAGGTGGCGCTGCTCGTTCTGATCACGCCCAGCCTCACGTCCGGGCTGATCAGTACCGAACGCGAAACAGGCGGCTGGGTGCTGCTGCAGATGACCCCCATGTCGATCTGGCGGATTGTCTGGGGCAAGCTGCTGTCGGTCATGCTGACCCTCGCACTCGTCCTCTGTGCGACGCTTCCGGGGTACCTCGTCATGGTCTACATCGAGCCCGGCCAGCGACTGGAAGTCCAGCGTGTCGTCGTCTGTCTCCTGTTCACCGCGGTCTTTGCCATGCTCGGCAGTGCGGCGATCGGCAGCCTGTTCCGCAGAACCGCCGCCGCAACCGCTGCCGCCTACGTCACCCTGCTCGCCGTCTGTGCCGCTCCACTCCTCGTCTGGATGGGACGGGATGCCCCCTTCGGCCACGATACCGTTGAAACCGCACTGACGATCAACCCGGTCGCAGCGGCTCTCTCGGTCATTCACGTCTCCGGTTTCCGGGACTACGACCTGATCCCCGCCAACTGGTGGTTCCTGGGCATCGCATCCGCGGCCGCGTTGCTGCTGATGCTTCTGCAGACCTGGCGCATCTCACGACCTGCCTGACCGAACATCATGATTCAGCGATTCTCGATTGCCTGTTGCTGCACTCTCGTTCTGCTCGGCGGTTTCGCCCCGGCACAGGAACCGTCTGAGCCGGAGACCATCCGCGTCGAGTTCGCCATGCACGAGGACCCGCGCCTCGACGAGTCGCCTGTCCGGCTCCAGCTGAACACCGCCCTGCTGCCGCTCTGGCTCAAAGCGATGCAGCGCCCGGATGCGGACTACCAGCGGCTTGCTGCCGGTGCCATCGCCGAAGCCGCAGAGGCCGGCTTCCCGGACCTCGATCCCGCGATTGATCGGTTGCAGGCGATCCTGACCGCAGAGCAGACCCATCCGGACGTCCGCGTCGCAGCCGCCCGGGCCCTCATTGCACTCGACTTCCGCGATTCGGCTCCGCTCCTGCTGGAGAAAAGCCAGTCCTCCACCACGCCACTGCGGCTGCTCGTCGAACCGGCACTCGCTGCATGGAAGTTCGAACCGGCCCTTCCGATCTGGCGGGAACGGGTTCGCGATCCACAGTCCGGTCGCAGGGAACTGATCATGGCCCTGGATGGCCTGGCACAGCTGCAGGACGCCGAGTCGCTCGACGCAATCCGGACGCTCGTCCATTCGGGCGATCAGCCTGCGGACGTGCGGCTCGCCGCGGCCCGCTCGGCAGGAGCCGTCTCACAACAGGGCCTGGAGCCGGACGCGCGCCAGCTGATGGAACATCCCCGGGCGACTCCCCTTCATCAGCTCTGCGCCGTCGCGCTGCTGAAGCGGCATGCCTCCCCGGCCGCCCGGGAACTGCTGACGACCCTGGCCGCCGACGTCAATCCCGCAGTCGCGGAGCAGGCACTCGGTATCCTGTTCGAAATCGACCCGTCACTCGTGCTTCCGCTGGCCGAGGCAGCGATGCAGAACGCTGATCCGAAAGTCCGGCGACGGGGGGCCGATGCACTCGTCGCATTGCCCGATCCGCAACGTGTCGAACGTCTCGCCCTGTTGCTGGACGATCGACATCCGGAGGTCCGCCGCAGCGTCCGCGACGATCTCTACCGGCTCACACGCATCGAGGAACTCGACGAGCCGATCCGTGCCGCCACCCGAAACATGCTCAACGGCGAGAGCTGGCGCGGACAGGAGCAGGCCGCCATTCTCCTTGGAGCCCTGGATCACGAGCCGGCCGCCGGCCGCATGTTGGAACTGCTCTCGGCCGATCGCCCCGAAGTCAAAGTCGCGGTCGCCTGGGGCCTGAAGAAGCTGGCCATCCCGGAGACCGCACCGGAGATGTTCGAGCACACGCTGCAGGAGACCAAGGCCCGACGCGCCGGAACCGGGACCGCGGGACTGGACGAACAGGTCGCCCATCTGTTCGAAGCCCTCGCGATCCTGGACTTCGAGCCGGCAGACAGCCTCCTCAGAGAGTACGTCCCCAAGAACTTCATCAACGGCTACTACTCGCGCGGTGCGGCAATCTGGGCCCTCGGGCTGATGTACACGGACCAGCCGGAGGAAAGCCTCGTTGCTTTACTCGTCGATCGCCTCAACGACATGGATCCCGTCAATCCGGACGTCGATATCGTGTATGAGATGTCCGCGATGTCCCTCGGGCGGATCAACGCCGCGAATCACCAGGCAGATCTCGAAGCACGCCTGAAGACCGTCTCAGAGCACGAACGGTTCGCGTATGCGCTCCGCTGGGCTCTCGGGCGGATCACCGGCCAGCCGGTCCCTGCTCCCGGACCGGTTGTCCATTCCCGCTCCGGTTGGTTTCTCGAACCGGCCGCTGCCAGTGATCCCGTGCGGAAGTAGCCGGCCAGCCGCCGAGCAACGCAGCGGTCACGCCGCTGTGGGGGAATCAGCGATGCCCGCCCCGATCCGTTCAACATGCCGCGACCAACAAAAAAAGGCCCGTCCACTGTGGACGGGCCGGAAGCCTGTGGACGGGCCGGAAGCCGTTCTGGCAACTCATCACTTCAGCGAGATCGTTACCTTGTCGACCGTCCCGGTGAACTCCCCGTGCGGAGTGGTGTACTCGACGACCGGCGTCTCGCGGTCGATGCCCACATTCGCGGTTTCGTCAGCCGAGAACACGCCCGGCTCGGTCTTCTCGACTCGGACCGAACCAACCTTCTTGCCGTCGACCATCAGAGTCGCCGTTCCACCTGATCCCGGCTTGCCGCCGTCGTAGGCAAAGTCGAGCGTCACCGTCGCCTTCCCTTCCGGCAGCGGACTGTCCCCCTCGGCAATGAAGGTCTTCAGTCCCAGGTAGTTGTACGCGAAGGCCGGCTTACCGTCCTGCACATACAGGCTCCACCCGCCGAAACGGCCCGCCTGCTGCACGATGACTCCCTGCGTGTCTTTACCGGACGTGTCAATCTCCGAGACGATCTCGAACGACGTGTTCTTCACGTTGATGAAATCATTCTCGAGCAGCGCGCCCATCCCCTGGTACAGCGTCAGCGTCTTCCGTCCGAACATCAGGTCGGGACGACCGGCCCGCTTCGGATCGAACAGCTCGGCCCGGCGATCATCGAGCGGCAGTACCTTGTACTTCACCGCTTCCGCCAGAAACAGCTCCTGCAGTTCCTTCAGCTTTTCCGGGTGCTCAGCCGACAGATCGTTCGTCATGCTGAAGTCCTCGGCAACGTGGTACAGCTCCCACGTATCCTCGGCGAACGTATGCGTCGGATTGTTCCACGGATCGACATGCACTGTCCCCGCAAACCACCCGTCGTAGTACAGCCCCCGGTTCCCGAACATCTCGAAGTACTGGATCGTGTGACGGTCCGCTGCCTCCGCTTCGTTGAAGCTGTACAGCATGCTCACCCCTTCGATCGGACGCTGCGGCGCGCCGTTGACGACCCGCGGCTCGGGCAGACCGGTCGCTTCCAGAATCGTCGGCACCACGTCGATCAGGTGATGCCACTGCGTCCGCAGCTCACCCTGCGACTTGATTCCCTTCGGCCAGTGCACCGTCAGCCCCTGACGCGTCCCTCCATAGTTTGACGCAATCTGCTTCGTCCACATGAACGGTGAATCGAAGCAGACCGCCCACCCCGCAGCCATGTGCGGATACGTCGACGGCGAACCCCACTCGTCGTAGTACTTCAGCATGAACTCGACGTTCGAACCCTGAGGCTCTTCGTTGAAGTACGTCATCTCGTTGTACAGGCCGTTCATGCCTCCTTCGGCACTCGTACCGTTGTCGCCGGCGATGTAGAAGATGAGCGTATTGTCCAGTTCGCCCATCTCCTCGATGGCATCGACGAGACGACCGATCTCCACATCCGTCATGTGCAGGAAACCGGCGAATACCTCCGCCTGCCGCGCAAACAGCTTCTTCTCGTCCGCCGACAGCGTATCCCAGTCCTGGATCGCCTCCGGCTTGTCCGCCAGCTTCGTCCCTTCCGGAATCACTCCCAGCTCGAGCTGCCGGCGGTAGATCCGTTCGCGGATTTCATCCCAGCCCTCGTCAAACTGTCCCGCAAACTGGTCGATGTATTTCTTCGGCACATGGTGCGGGGCGTGGACGGCCCCTGGTGCGAAGTACATCAGGAACGGCTTGTCCGGCGTCAGCGACTGCTGGAACCGCATCCAGTTGATCGCCTTCGTCGTCATGTCGTTCATGAAGTGGTAGTCCGGATCGTCCGGTGTGTCGATCGGATTCTGATTGTGGTAGATCGATGGCGACCACTGGTTCGTCTCCCCTCCCATGAACCCGTAGAACTCATCGAAGCCGGACATGTTCGGCCACCGCGTCATCGGTCCCGAAGGACTGATCTCCCAGACCGCCGTTTCATGCCACTTGCCGAACGCACTCGTGCTGTAGCCGTTCAGCCGCAGAATCTCGCCGATCGACGCGACATCGTTGGGAAGCTGTCCGGTCGCACCGGGAAATGACGTGGCGACCTCGGTGATCTTCGCCTGGTTGCACGAATGATGATTCCGTCCCGTCTTCAGCGCCTGCCGCGAAGGTGAGCAGAGCGCCGTCGAGTGAAACTGGTTGTACAGCAGGCCCCCCCGAGCCAGACGATCGAACGTCGGCGTCGGAATCACACCTCCGCATGCACTGGTGCCGCCAAATCCGAGATCGTCCACCAGAATGATGACGACATTCGGTGCATCCTTCGGCGCCTCCACCCGAAACAACGGCGGGGCCTTCGCGTCGCGCGCATCGAGCGTCCGGATCGGCGGCCGCCACGGTGCCCGGACCGGAAGCTCCGTTCGATCAATCGGCACTTCCTCGGCAGCGGCAGCCGGCTTGTCGATCAGGCAGAAGAGCGCGAGCACCAGCAGCAGGCACTGGACACGACGAAGGGACGCAACAGGACGTAGCATGACGTCTCTTTCCTTCCGATGAGAAAACCGAACATGGCCTGGTCGGTGGACAGGAGCCCGCGCAGCATTGACACCCGGGGAACGTTCGAACGGGACTGACGGAGCCCTGTCAGGAATCGGTGTCGGAACGACGAAGTGATGTGCGAGCGCGGAATGCACTCAGGATCGTTGTCTCAACGTAGTGTGGTGACTGCCGCGCTTCAAGTACCTTCCATGCGCATTTGTCAGCCTCGTGAGACAGGTCGTCGCAGTCCGTGCGGAACGCTGCAGCCGTCTCCGTGCCGTCTCCGCAGACTGCTGTATAGCGGAGCATGACCACGCGTTCTGTTCCCGATGTGTGAAGAAGCGCAGAAGAGTCCGGGATTCCCGCCGGTCCTCCACAGATCCCGCATCGCGATGCCGCTACTCACTCTCCGGTCGGCCCGGCCACTGCCCCCACCACGTGAGAAACTGTCGCAGCTGTGCCTCGGCATACCGCTGCTGACTCGGCGAGAGTGCATCCGTCGCGTTGAAGTGCAGCCGGTATTCCTCCTCCTCGAGCAGCACCAGCAGATACTTGTAGTACAGCACCAGGTCCGGGCCTTCATCAAAGCCGGACAGCACCGCCAGCGCCTCGTCCAGTTCCTGCGCGAGCCGGCGGGCTTCGACATCGCCCGTTGCCACCCGTTTGCACAGCTCCACGAGCCGCAGCACCGGCTCCGGCAGACAGTTGCCAATCCCCGTGATTGCCCCCACGGCACCGCAATGGACGAAGCCGTGGTACACCTGCGTATCGACGCCCACCATCAGCAGCACGTCATCATCGACATGCGTGATCTGCTCGGCCGCGTAGCTGAGCGAGTCCCGACCTCCGAATTCCTTGAACCCCACCAGGTTCGCGAACTCGCTTCGCAGATCGAAGAACAGGTCCGCCTTCGTCTCGAACCCGTAGTACGGACTGTTGTAGATCACCGCCGGCAGTTCCGGTGCCGCCGACAGCACACCCGCAAAGTGTGCCCGCTGGGCGGCCGGCGACGTCCCCCGCGACAGGACCCGCGGAATGACCATCAGCCCCGCGGCTCCCACCTCCGCAGCGTGCCGGGCGTGAGCGGCGGCCCCGGCAGGATTCTGCGCCCCGGTCCCCACAATCACCGGCACGTCCGCCTCGCAAAGCCGCCTTACCCCCTCCTGACGTTGCTCATCCGTCAGCAGCGGCCAGTCCCCCATCGAGCCGCAGTACACCACGGCGCGCATGCCGGCGGCGATCAGCGACTGTGCCTTGCGGACCAGAGCGTCGTAATCCGGTGTCCGGTCCGGCCGGCACGGCGTCATCAGTGCCGGGATACATCCCTCGAAGACGCTGGAATCCATAATGACACTGCCTGAATAAGGATGGATGCGAGAAGGGAGTCCTGACGCCCGTCCTATGCCCGGCACTCCCACACCGGATCACCCAGCACGTCAAACCTCGGCGTAATCCCCAGTCCCGGAGCCGTCGACGCCGCCATCCGGCCGTTCACCCGCTGCGGCGCTCCTTTGGCGATCGACTGCGTCACATAGCTGTTGAAGTCGGTCGACGTGAACAGATACTCGGTCGGCGTGCTGTGAGCCAGGTGAGCGATCGCCGCCGTGATGATGTCCCCGCCCCAGCTGTCTTCGATCGTCATCGCGATGCCGAGCGACACGCACAGATCCCGCGCCTGCCGGGCCCGCGTCAGACCACCGAACTTGCTGATCTTGATGTTCACCACATCCATCGCATGGTCGGCGACTCCCTTCAGGATCGCATCGACCGAGTCGATCACCTCGTCCAGGACGAACGGCAGCGTCGTGTTCCGCCGGATGCTCAGACACTGCTCGTACGTGGCACATGGCTGCTCGATGTAGACGTCGACATCCCGTACCGCGTTGACCACCCGCATCGCTTCATGCATCAGCCAGCCGGTGTTCGCGTCCGCCACCAGCTTGTCGCCCGGCTCAAGAACCTGTCGCACCGCACGGATGCGTTCAATGTCTTCGTCGGGCCGGCCACCCACCTTCAACTGAAACCGGCGGTATCCCTCGGAACGGTACCCTGCGACGTTCTCCGCCATTTCCGCCGGCGGCCGCTGAGAGATCGCCCGGTACAGCACCGCGTCCTCACCATACCGTCCCCCCAGGAGTGTGCAGACCGGCAGCCCGGCAACTTTCCCCAGAATGTCCCAGCATGCCATGTCGATCGCCGACTTCACATACGGATGCCCCTTCATCACCCGGCCCATCGTCCGGTTCAGCTGCTGCAACTGTGTCGGATCCTCCCCGATCAACTGCGGCGCCAGTTCCTTCAGCCCCGAACGGGCACCGGCGGCATAGGCCGGCAGATAGACCGGCCCGAGCGGACACACCTCGCCATACCCGGAGATTCCCGCGTCCGTATCGACCTGCACGACCGTCGAGTCGAACACGTCGACACTCTTCCCTTCCGACCAGCTGTAGTTCCCTTCATGCAGCGGCAGGTCGACCTGATACACCTTCACGCCAGTGATCTTCATGGGCGGCGACTCGCTTCGGGCGGATTGTCTTCTGTGAGCCGGCGATGGAGCGTGACGGGAACACCCGGCAGCGACGCACTGGTGCTCGCCGTATCCATCCCGTGTGACCCGTCCATCATCCCCCGGAACGACGTGGCCGACAAGCGATGCGTGTCGGGCAGCAATGCGGCCAGCCGATCTCGTCGACGGGCAGAAGGAGCTACTCGCGCGACGTGTCGGGAGGCGACTTCCCGAGCAGCTTCCACTCGATCCAGTTGACGGCGGTCAGCACCAGAAGGGCCAACAGCGTCGTCGCCACGGCCAGCCAGACCCGGCCGAGAGCCACGGCAATCCCGATGCTCGCCGTCAGGAAGATCGAAGCCGCGGTCGTCAGCCCTTCCACTTCGCTGCCCCGCCGGTGAACGATCGTCCCCGCACCAAGAAAGCTGATCCCAACCACGATCGCCTGAATGATCCGGATCGGATCCGCCTCGATCTTCTCGCCGGACCCCGACCGCTGAAAGAAGTCCACCGCCCCCTCGGCAAGCAGCACCAGCAGGGCTGCCCCGGCCGCGACGAAGATATGCGTTCTCAGTCCGGCCGGTTTGTCGGCGATCTCCCGTTCAAAGCCGATGACGCCTCCCAGCAGGGCCGCGAGAGCGACTAGTCCGAACGAATCGAGATCAGGAGGAAGATTCATGACGGTCAACACGGTTGGGGTTGGATGATGGTGTTGCGGTTCTGTCGCCCGAGGTCAGCAGAAGGTGCACGCGCCGAATTCCTGATGTGATGACGGACCGTCCTGAACCGTACGGCACCGAACCGCACGGCACCGCCTGGAGCCCGAACCCCACCGGCCGGTCCCGATTGTGTCGAGTCTATGCCACCCGTCGGCAGGCAGAATCAGGGGATGCCCGACGGTCGGGGGCTCGGGATCTCCCCGATGCTGCCGAAACGATTCGGACGGTACGGTGACGTTCTCGTTCGTCCGCGCTCTTCCGAGAGGCAGGGAACGTCGGAACGGTTCACGCGGGACCAGAACGATCCTGCAATCCGGAGTCACCAGCAATGAGTCAGACGTATGATGTCCTACTTCTGGGGAGCGGACCTGCTGCGTCACGAATTGCCGAAGCATGTTCAGAAGCTGGTCGCCGCGTGGCGGTCGCCGATGCCCGCGCGCTCGGCGGTACCTGCGCACTGCGCGGCTGCAATCCCAAGAAAGTCCTGGTTCGGGCGGCAGAGCTGCGCGACTGGATTCGACGCTCGCACGGCCAGCTCATCGCTGGAGATCAAGCGACCATCGACTGGAAGCAGCTGATCGACTTCAAGCGACAGTTCACCGATCCGGTCACGCCCGGGACGAAAAAGAAGTACGCGGAGAAAGGCATCGCGACCTTTGAGTCGCCGGCGAGGTTTGTCGCGCCCGACTCGGTCGAGATCGCCGGCGAGCGGGTCAAAGCCGATCGCATCGTGATTGCCACCGGTGCCCGTCCCGCCCCGCTGGAGATCCCGGGCGAGGATCTGCTCACCACGAGCGACGCGTTCCTCGAGTCGGACGAACTCCCCCGCCGCGTACTCTTTCTGGGGGGAGGCTACATTTCGTTCGAGTTTGCCCACGTGGCCAGAAGAGCCGGTGCGCAAGTCACGATCCTCGAATCCGGTAGCCGGCCACTGGTTGGATTCGAACCCGATCTGGTCGACCGGCTGGTCGAGGCGACGACCGCAATCGGAATCGACGTGCGGACCAATGCGAGGGTGGAAGAGGTTCGCAGGCATTCCGGCGGTGAACTTTGCGTTGTTACCTCCTCAGAGTCCCACAACGAAGACCACGAATTCATGGCCGACATGGTCGTGCATGGCGGCGGGCGCGTACCCAGTCTCCAGGACCTGAATCCTGAAGCCGGAAACATCGAGTTCAGCAACGCGGGCATTCGCGTCAATCGGTTCCTGCAGTCTGTCTCCAACCCGGCCGTTTATGCGGCGGGAGATGTTGTCGATTGCGACCAGCCGAAGCTGACGCCCGTCGCGAACCGCCAGGGACGGACCGTGGCCCGCAACCTCCTCGAGCCCGAGCCGGTTCCCGTCGAGTACGGTGCCGTTCCCCGTGTCGTCTATACCGTCCCCTCGCTCGCCTCTGTGGGACTCTCGGAGGACCAGTGCCGCGACGCAGGACTCGACGTCGATGTCCGTCAGGGAGACATGTCCGGCTGGTCGTCCGTCCGCAAGGTCGGTGGACCGCCTGCGGAGTACAAGCTGCTCATCGACCGAAGGACCGATCAGCTCCGCGGCGCGCACCTGCTGGGCCCGGAGGCGGCAGAGACGATCAATCTCTTCGCGCTGGCGATGACCTGCTCCATCCCTGCATCGCGCATGCAGTCCGTTCTCTACGCCTTTCCGACGTTCGCCGCCGACGTGGAAAACATGCTGTAGCGTCGTACCTGCTGCATGGTGGACGGGGTCAGGGGATCGCCTACGTAGCATCCCGGATCGGCCCGATGGCCGGTGTGTGATAATCGCGGAAGATCATGGCCGTCGACGGCAGCGGATCGTCCCGATTGCGCTTCACGCGGGAGCGACGCTCCGTCGCCTGGCAGACCGGACCGGTCGGTTCCGGGGCCGCTGTTGTGGGCCAGAGAACGTCGCAACTTCGATACCCGCTGCTCACCCGCACCTGGAGAGAGCAATGAATCCCAGACTCGAGAGCCTCAAAGCGATCGTCAGCAGGTCCGCTGCGGACTTCTCGAAAGATGACTGTCCGATGATGGCCGCTGCACTCGCGTACTATACGGCGTTTGCCCTGCCGGCCCTGCTGGTTCTGATTGTCATGGTGGCCGGCTGGTTCTGGAGTGCCGAGGAAGTCACGCATCAGGTCGAGCAACAGGTCGTCAGCGTCATCGGCGAGGGGGGCTGGCAGCAGGTGCGCTCGATGATGACGGCGGCCGATCAGAAGCGGAGCGGCGGAATGGCGGCCCTGCTGGGAATCGTCGTCCTGATCATCGGTGCCACAGGTGTCATGGTGCAGCTGCAGGCGGCCCTCAACCGCGCCTGGGAGGTCGAGCCGGATCCGGAGCAGGGAGGCGTGCAGACGTTTCTCCTCAAGCGGGTTCTGTCGCTGGCGATGATCATCGCGATCTCGTTTCTGCTGCTTGTTTCACTGGTCCTCACCGCCGTTCTCAAGGCGATGGCCGGCCTGGTTGTGTCCTGGCTGCCCGCTGATATCTCGACGTGGGTGCCCTGGACGATCGACGTGGTCGTCAGCTTTGTCGTCTTTGCCCTGCTGTTCGCCTCGATGTTCAAGCTTCTGCCGGATGCGAACGTCCGCTGGAAGGACACCTGGGTCGGGGCCGCCGTGACGTCCGTGCTGTTCATGATCGGCAAGTTCGCCCTGGCGTTCTACTTCGGGATGAAGGACACCAGCCAGTACGGCGCCGCATCGTCAACAATCCTGCTGCTGGCCTGGGTCTACTATTCCGGCATGATCTTTCTGTTCGGGGCAGAGTTCACTCAGGTCTGGGCACGCCAGCGCGGGCACCGGATCACGCCCGAAGACGGGGCCGTCCGCGTGGTACGCGAGACGAAACAGGTCGGCGAGGGGGAAGGACGCGATAAGCCGGTCGCTGCAGCGGGCCCTGCTGGTGCTCAGCACGCACCCGCCAGCCCCTAGGGCATTCGGATTGCACTTTTGGGCGCCGCTCCGCATGGTATGGCAGGCGTACCATCCTCCCGGCACCATTGGGGAACCGGAACGGATCCCGTTGAGATCCGTTGGTCCGCGTCGTGACCTGGCTGCCGGCCTGGCAATCCCTGTCTGCAATTCGTGCGAGAGCTTCTGATGAAGAGAGTACTGCTGGTTATCATCGACGCGCTCGCCACGCGCGTCGTCGGGCCTGCCATGCAGGACGGACGTCTTCCAAACTTCTCCCGGCTGGCCGAGGCGGGCGTCTTCCGCCAGGAGAGTACCGCCATCTTTCCGTCGATCACTCCGGCGGCGACCGCGTCGCTCATGACCGGTCGCTATCCCGTCGATCACGGCATCGCCGGGGCGTTCTGGTACGACCGGGACTCCGATCGCGTTGCCTACTACGGCGATGATATCTGGGTGATGCTCAACGAGGGAATCGGCACCTACTTCGAAGACTTCCTCGTCAATCTGAACTTCACCCGTCTGCAGGCCGAAACCCTCAGCGAACGCGTCGAGAAGGCCGGAATGACGGCCGCCGTCCTGAACTACATGTGGTTCCGCGGCGAGACCCGGCACGACGTGAATACACCGCTGCTGCTGCAACTGATGCCCGGCGTTTCGCTTAGCGATTCCATCTCAGGGCCGACAATCACCACGCTGGGAGACTTCGTCACCAGCCGGATCCCCGATTCGGACGAGATGCTCTCTGCCAGCGGAGGACTGACCCGGCGGTACGGTTTCCACGACGAAACGACCGGCGAGTACCTGCTGCAGCTCGCCCGGACATCCGGACTCCCCGAGTTCACACTTACGTACTTTCCCAACAACGACTGGGACAGTCATGCCGACGGGCCGGCCGAGGCGATCAGCACCGTCGAACGCGTCGACGGGATCATTGGCGAACTGATTGAGAGCAGCGGCGGTCTGGACGCATTTCTCTCCGAACACGCCATCGTGATAACCGGAGACCATTCGCAATGTGACATGGCCGATTCGGCCGACGACCGTGCGATCGATCTCGATGCGCTCCTCGACGGATTCGATCGTGTCCCTGCGGGAAGTGCATGGGGCGATACCGACGATCTGATGGTCTGTCCCAACCTGCGGACGGCCCAGGTTTACTTTCACTGCTCCTCCACGCAGGAACACCGGGACGAGGTCTGCCGCCGGCTCCTCTCCGATCCTCATGTGGATCAGGTCCTGTGGGCCGACCCGTTCCGCAGCGAACAGAACAGCCGCTTCGAGGTCCGGACCGCCGACCGGGGCCGGCTCTCGTTTCAGCCGACCGCAGATGGAACCGAACCGGACTGCACAGACCTTTACGGCAACCGCTGGTCGATTGAAGGAGACCTCACGGCGATCGACGCCTCGATCGGACCGGACGGCCAGATCCAGTACGGAGACTATCCCAACGCGCTCGAGCGGATCGCCAACGGTTTCTGTCGTGTGTGCGGCGACATGTGGATTACTGCCCGGCCGGGCAGCGAGTTCTGCCTGAGCGAAACCAGCGTTCACGCAGGCGGGTCGCACGGGACGCTGCACCGCCTCGATTCGATCTCACCCCTGATCGTGGCCGGCGCTCCCGACAATGTCGAGATCCCTCCCCACCCCCGCAGCGTCGACATTGCCCCACTCTGTCTGACGATCCTTGGCGTGGATCCTCCCGATCGTTCGTAGGGATGATCTGCCTCGAAACGGCCCTCGAAGATGACTTCCATCACCGGGCGGCGTCGACTGCAAGTCGCTTCTTCAGCAAACGGACGTTGCGGCGGTTGGCCTTGAACGTGGCATCGAAGAAGTCACCGAACACCGGCACCGACCCGATCAGCGTGTCGACTGCGACGTTGGCCGCCATGCGAGTCAGCGTACGCTTTCGTACGCCCATCTGCCACGCCTGATGGATGACATAGCCGGACAGGCAGGCACTCACCACGTCGCCGACGCCCGGCACCAGTCCAATGATCGTGTCCCAGCCGAGCCGAAACCGCGTGCCCGGAATCCGGATCGCCTCGTCCAGCAGTGTCGTCAGACGTTCGACACGTGCCAGTCGGTGAGCATGGTGTGGATGCCCCACCGCCGGATCGGCTTCGCGTGCGACACCAACCGGTTCGGTACGGCGGCGATTGGACATGCCAAAGAAACCCGGAACGGCGCGATCGGACTGGAGTGACTGGCTCATGTGTGAACTCTCCGTTGAATTTCGGCCTCCGGGCGATCATCGGCTGACGGCAACTGCTCCGACGATCGGTCATTCAAGGCTTCTGCACCTTCCATTTCACCGTGACGTTGCAGTCGGCGAGCAATCAGCCAGCAGAGAATCGCCCAGCAGGAGCCGAGCGTCCAGCCGGCCAGGACATCCGTCGGCCAGTGAACTCCCAGGTAAACCCGGCTGGTCCCGACACACAACGTGAGCAGGGCCGCAAGGATCAGAAAATAGGCTTTCAGACGCCGGTCGGCATGCACCCGCGCCAGTAACGCGCCCAGCGTCAGGTACGTCGCAGCCGACATCATCGCGTGTCCGCTGGGGAAACTGGACGTGTAGACGTACGAGCCGTGCGGCACCAGGTCCGGCCTGGGCCGTGCAAACTGCCACTTCAGCATCTGGCTGACGACCAGTCCGCCCACGACGGCGACCACCACGACCAGGGCGGCCCGTCCTTTCCGTTGCAGACCCAGATAGCCCGTCACGGCGATCGTAATCATCGTCAGGACCCCCACCCCGCCCAGGGCCGTAAAGTCCCGCCCGAGTTCCTCGACCCACTTCGGCCCGATCGGATCAGTGACGTCGTCATTCGACCGCATGGCCAGCAGCACTGTCCGATCGAGCGATTGCGTATCTCCCTCCAGCACTTCATCGGCCAGCTCGACGAAGCCCCAGACACCTGCCGCGATGAGGACGAAGCCGACGAGCGTGGACAGTTCGTGACCACCCAGCCACGACATTGCCTGCCGGGCCCGTTCGGTTGGTTGAAGACGGATCATGAACTCGTGCGATTCGGGGGCTGGTAGTGAGTAACAGGTACGCGACGACCTTACTGGTACTTGCGGATCGTCTCCGCGATGCCGTCCGGATGGGGAATTCCCTTCACGTCAATCTCCATGTCATCCTGCCCGGAACTGGAGATCGCGATCCGTCCCACGCCGAACAGCCGATCGAAGATTCCCTGGTTCACCTGGATGTTCCGCACATCATCGTGCTGAACTTCGTTCGTGCGACGCGCCAGGATCCCCTGCCGGTAGATTGTCCGCTTGTTGGTCACAATCAGCGAACGGTACAGCACCTGAATGTACCAGACGGCCATCACTCCGATTCCAAAGATCGCTGCGATGCCCGAACCGATCGCCAGCAGTGGAGCCTCACCGGCGAGGATCGCTGCCCCGGCGGCACCGGCCAGGATCAGGAGCAGCACCAGCGAGAAAGTGAACGGGTGATTCCGGAACATCGCCGGATGCCGCACGACGATGTCGTGTTCGATGTCGGCGGCGTTGCCCGCCTTGAGGACGTTGCGCGTTCCTGCCTCGCCCGGTTGGCGGCTTGCCAGTCGCGCGTCCGGGGCCGGAACCTCAAACGGCCGGCCGCATTCCGGATTCGGGCAGTCGATGATCTCTCCCAGCTGGCCCTCGTGCACTTCGACGTCCGAGTCACAGTGCGGACAGGTGTAGATCAGTCGATCACTGTCAACGTGCGTCTGTTGTCGGGTTGCCATGAGGTTGTTCCTGTCTGAAGGATCGTGAACGCAAGCGAACGCGGGGCTCAGCCCAGCCACAGATAGACCAGCAGTCCCGCCGATGCCGCCGCGACCAGGTAGCCTGCAGCGGCCAGCAGGCCGTCCCGTGCCGTCAGTGCCAGTGACAGCAGGACGATGGCGGCTGACGGTGCCGAGACCCCCATCGGGACGATCGCAAGCGGATAGAACGTCAGCGAGAGCAGAATGGCGATCGCAGCGATCACATAGTTGGCCGGCGTCGTGACGAGAAACTCGTAGCGCGGGCGGATTCCCGCCTCGAGCCACTTCACATACGGTCGCGTCCTGCTGATTCCCTGTTCGAGCCGGTCCCGATCAAACTCAATGTCGAGCAGACGCGAAGGGAGCCAGGGATGCGGCGTGAAGAACATCTGGGCCGCGATCAGGATGATCAGCGAGCCGGTGATGATCGAGGCTCCCGGGATCGCGCCGACCGGCGAGAGGGCCACGAACGACGGAGCCAGCAGTAGCGGTCCATAACTGCGGGTGTGCAGCGCATCGAGCAGCTCGCCTACGGAGACGGTCTCCCCCTCGGTGTTTTCGACGAACCGGTCCATCACCCCGGTCAGACTGCTGACGGACATCGATGCTCCCTGTCTCGGTTACGGGTCAAACTCAGAGGTCCGCGACCGGCCACCATTCGCAGCCCTGTTGTCCGGCTGGCCGAACCGGCGATCCGATCGTGAACTCCACCGCGTGCATTGCGGCTGTGATGACCGGGAAACGCATCTGCCGTGCCACGACGGGCAGGAATCCGCCCGGAGCACGCAAGTGGCGCATCTGAGACCATTTGCAGCGACGCACCCGCGGCTTGCCTGCAAACTCCCGCCGTCGGCAACCGGAGGCTGACACGTCGCTCTGACTGATGGGCGATCAGCACGCCCGTGACGCCTGTCCACGCGACACGCGTGCGATTCCGACCGTTTTTGCCTTCGCGACGATTTGTTTGCGTGATCCGCGCTGGCCGGGCGACGTTCAATTGGTGTCCGGAAACGAATTCCGGATCGGCCGCACCATTGCCGGGAACGCAACGAGGGGCCGAAGCGTCAAACCGGGCGGCGACCCTGCCGATGGCACCTGATTTCGCCAACGGTCCACAACCGACGGGATTTGTCCCGCGATTCATCGTCCGGTCACGTACGACCTGTTGGGGCGGGACGCGAACGGGATCTGCACGTCGACCAGACGGTAGGTTGGGGTGCTTGCAGAGTTGCGGGGGGTGTGCAAGGCGGCGGACCACAGTGGGGAGACGAATCCTCCCTGGGGACTGACTCTGTTCACCCGGGCGGTTCACTCATTCAGCTTCGGGGGGAGTGATCGATATGTCAGGTTCGTTGTGGACGAATGGCGTCGGGAGGCCATTGCTGATCGGCCTCTGCCTCGTCTCTCTCTCTGGCACCCTGCTGATGGCGGGCGAACGCGTCTCCGTCGACTCGCCCAAACGGGCGTGGGGAACCGAGCAGCTTCTCGGCGAGCCGGATACGATGGCGGCCGGCGATATCCAGACCGCCTGGGCCTCGCTGACTCCCGACGGAAAGCGGGAGTGGATCATTGTCGGCTACGCCGACGCCGTCTCTGCACGAACGATCTCGATTCACGAAACCTATAACCCGGGGGCCGTCGACCGCGTGACCGCTTTCGATCCCGACGGCAACGAGGTCGTCGCGTGGGAAGGTGAAGACCCGACTCCCAAGGGGAGCGGCAAGGGGATCTCCGTCATTCCCGTCCGGCTCGACTTCCCCGTCAGGCAGTTCAAGATCTACATCGATTCGCCCGCCGTCTCCGGCTGGAACGAGATCGACGCCGTCGGCCTCACCTCCGTCGATGGTGAGACGCAGTGGGCCGTCGAGGCAGAAGCGAGCACAACCTACGCAGCGCAGTCGTCGGCGCCGGCAACCGTGCCGGCAGCGGCCACTGTTCAACGGATTCAGGAACTCGAAGCGGAAGTGAAGGCTCTGCGCGAAGAAGTCGACCGCCTCAAGTCGATCGAGGCTGAGCTCAAGGAAATCCGAAAGCTCCTCGAGGACCGGTAAGTGGGCGGCGAGCCAGCAGCCCCCCCCGCAGCCAACCGACTGCGCAATCGAACGAGACGATCACGTTCAGGTGGTCACCTGGACGAAGCCGCACGGTCATTCGACACGGCGGTGCCACTTCGGCCTGTTCAACAACTCCTGCAAGGAAGGGCATGTGAGACGCCCCGGCTGCTACCGGATGGTGGTGAGTCTCGCGATGGTGGTGACTCTCGCGATGGTGATCGTCGCCCCGAGCGACCGCCTCTCTGCTGACGAGTCCACCGGACCACCACCCCTGGCCCGGTTGGAAGTCGCTGCAGGTGTCGCCAGGTTGCCGATTCAGATCCGGATGAATGTCGGCTCGGAACCGGCTGCCACGCGGTTCGAGCGAACCCGTCGTGAGTACGTCGAGCAGCTCTTCGTCCGCCTCGATCGGAATGACGATGGTCGCCTGAGTGAATCCGAAGCCGCAGCCGCTCCCTCACCCGATCTGGCGCTTCCCGGCTCCGTTTCAGCCGGCGAGGCCGACAGCGTCCACGTCGCATTCAACTTCCGGGCCGTCGACACCAGTCGCGACGGCTACGCCACACTCGAAGAGTTTCTCGACTTCTACAGCTACTTCAGCGACGGGCCGTTCCGCATCCGGACCATCCGTGTAGACGGCGGTCTTCTGGAACGCCTGCACGCTGTCCTGCTCTCCGCACTCGACAGCGACGGCGACGGCGCGATGGCCGTTGAGGAACTGAAGGCGGCTCCCGGACTCGCCCGTCTCGACCGCGATGGTGACGAAGTTCTCTCTCCGGCAGAACTGCTTCCGGACGCATCCGGCGATGAGCGCGTCGCCGTTCTGAACGCATCGCAGGACTTCCGCCTCCGCCGTCTCCGTACGGCAGACGCCGACGCCATCCCGCTCGCGCTCTTCTGTCCCGCGGATCGGAATGCCCGTGAACCGGTCCTGATGCAATCGGGCGTGAAGTCGCCACTCCCGTCGGTCGGCCCCCTGCAACTGACCCATCAGGACATCACCATCGAGGTCGCAGTGGCCCCCCGTCCGCTGCGCGTTCTCGAACGGACCCGCCGCGTCCTGATGCTCGAGTTTGACGGGGCAGATGCCGACGGTGACGGTCAGGTCGCCCGCAATCACCGGATGGCGGACTACCTCGCCGGGGAGTTTGAGCGGCTCGACTCCGACGGGGATGGTGTCGTCGCTGTTCAGGACGTGCGCGATGCCTCCTGGGCGTTGCTCCTGGCGGAAGCGGAGTACCGCGCCGCTCAGGTCACCTTCACCCTCAGGCAGGCCGGCCGCGGACTGTTCGCCCTGCTCGATGAGAATCGGGATGGCCGGCTCAGCCGACGCGAACTCTCCTCGGCGCAGGACCTCATGTCCCGCTTTGACCGCAACGGCGATGCCCGGCTGCAATCGAACGAGATGACTCCGCCCCATCGGCTCATGATCGCACGTGGCACACTGCAGGTGCCCTACAGCACCGGATCCGTGCCCGCAGCCGGCCCTGCCTGGTTCTCGCGGATGGACCGGAACCGGGACGGCGACATCTCCCGCGGCGAGTTCCTCGGTCCCACGCAACAGTTTGATCAGCTCGACGTGGATCGCGACGGATGGATCGACCTTGACGAAGCGTTGCAGGTGGAACGACAAGTGACGGGCACAACTCAGGACGAGACATGATGAGGGGCGCGCCCTCGCAACACGTATCCGGAACCCGGACCATGGTGAACTTCCGACGGCGCATCGGTGTGGTGGCAGTTCTGATCACCCTTGCCGGGAGTCAGGCTCACGCGGCAGATCCCGTCGCGAATCCTAAGCTGACCGCACGCATCGACGACCTGCTCGAGCAGCAGTGGCAGGCGGACGGCATCGAGCCGACCCGCCCCACCTCCGATGCCGAGTTTCTCCGCCGGGTTTCGCTCGATCTGACGGGCGTCACGCCGACGGTCAGTGCCGTGCGAGACTTCCTTGCCGACACCGACCCTGCCAAACGGTCAAAGCTGATTGACCGACTGCTCGATTCCCGCCGGCATGCGGTGCATTTCGCCCGCATCTGGCGCGAAGTCATGCTGCCCAGTTCGACGAACGAACAGTTCCGGCTGGGGGCTGCCGCTCCGTTTGAACGCTGGCTCGAGCAGCAGTTCGTCGACAATCGCCCCTACGACGAAACGGTTCGCGAGCTGCTTGTGACGACCGGCCAGGTCAATGCCGTCGGCCCCGCCCTGTTCTATCAGGCGGTTCAGTTCAAGCCGGAGGAACTGGCCGCGAGCACATCCCGCACGTTTCTCGGCGTCCAGATTCAGTGCGCACAGTGCCACGACCATCCCTTCGATCAATGGACCCAGAAGGACTTCTGGGGCTTCGCGGCTCACTTCGCACAGCTCCGGCGACCGGACGATGTCGCGCAGTTTCGCGGACTGGTCGTCGATACCGGCACCGGCGAAGTAATGTTGCCCGACACAGACGTTGTCGTGCAGCCGAGATTGCTCGATGGCCGTCATCTCGACGAGGCTCTCACCGCCGGCACCCGCCGCGAGCAGCTCGCACGCTGGCTCGCCTCCGCTGACAATCCATGGTTCGCACGCGCGACCGTCAATCGCGTCTGGGCACTGCTGTTCGGACGGGGCTTCGTCGATCCCGTTGACGACTTCGGTCAGCACAATGCTCCCTCGCATCCCGACCTGCTCGACCTGCTCGCCCGCGACTTCGCTGATCACGATTTTGACATGCGACGACTGCTTCGCGTCCTGACACGGACCCGGGCCTATCAGCTCTCCAGCGAAGTGACGTATGACGCGGCCCGGCGACGGCACGCCTTTGCGGCCATGTCCGTCAAGAGCCTCTCGGCCGATCAGATCTACGACTGTCTGCAGCGCGTGACCGGAAACCGCCTCCTCTCGTCCGGACCGCCCTCGTCATCGGATGTCGCCGCCCGCCGCGCGTTTCTCGCGAAGTTCGATGCGCCCACACAGCAGGTGACCGAGTTCCAGGGAGGCATCCCGCAGGCGCTGGCGATGCTCAACGGCCAGGTGGTCGCCGATGCCAGTCATTGGGAAAAGAGCGATCTCCTCGTGGCCGTGACCGACAGCCCGTTTTTCAGCAATGCCGAGCGGCTCGAGATCCTGTTCCTGGCCGCCCTGTCCCGGATGCCGACTGACGACGAACGCAACCGCTTCGAAGAATACATCGCTGTTCCGGGCGGCGAATTCGAAGCGAGCCGCAGACTCGCCGACGTCCTCTGGGCCCTCATCAACAGTTCCGAGTTCATCCTGAATCACTGACCGGCGTCGCCTGCACAAGTCGCAGGTACGGGAGCACTCATCATGACCATCAACCGGCATTCGACCCGCGGACGGACTGCATGCCCTGTGGCTGCCACGCTTTCCCGTCGCGGACTGCTGCGGGCGACGCTCGGGGGACTGGCCGGTGCAGGGGCATGCGGATGGATGCCGGCGTTTGCAGAACGCTTTGCAGACGACCCTCAGCGCACGCGGCACTGTGTCCTGTTGTGGATGGCCGGCGGACCCTCGCAGATCGATACGTTCGACCTGAAGCCCGGGCACGCCAACGGCGGCGAATTCAAGGAAATCGAAACGACCGTCCCGGGACTTCGCTTCAGCGAACACCTCCCCCGGCTGGCGCAGCTCGCCGATCATATGGCGATCCTGCGCGGCATGAGCACCGCTGAGGGAGATCACGGTCGCGGCACCTACCTGATGCATACCGGTCGACCGCCGGAAGGACCGATCCGCTATCCCACCATCGGTGCCGCCGTGTCGAAGGAACTGTCGGACGCGAACGCTCCCCTGCCCGGTTTCGTCACGGTCGCGGCCGGGCAGACGTTCAATCGAGCCGCGTTCCAGTCCGGTTTTCTCGGACCGCGGCACGCTCCGCTCGCTGTGGCAGCCCGCAACGACGTTCGCTCCCTGCAGCAGATCGAAGCCGATCAGGACTTCGCCCGCCTGGAGATCGAAGACCTCGGCCCCCCTGCTGAAGTCGGGCTGGGACAGGCTGCCCGGCGGGCCCGACTGCTCCAGGAACTGCAGAGCGACTTCACGGCCCGTCACGTCGGCGGGGCGAGCGCCATGCATCACACCACCGTCCAGCGAGCCATCCAGATGGTTCACAGCGATGCCGCGGACGCCTTCGATCTGACCACCGAGCCGGATGCCGTGCGCGAGATGTACGGACGTGGCCGGTTCGGCCAGGGGTGTCTGCTGGCCCGCCGGCTCATCGAGCGGGGCGTCCCCTTCGTCGAGGTCGTGCTGGGTGACCAGGGCGGGTGGGACACGCACACCGCGAACTTTCCGAGCGTGGCGGCACTCTCTGCCGAACTGGACGCCGGCTGGGCCTCGCTGATGGAAGAACTGAACGACCGCGGGCTGCTGGAGTCGACCACGATCCTCTGGATGGGCGAGTTCGGACGGACTCCCCGCATCAACGGCAATGCCGGCCGCGACCACTTCCCGCAGGCCTGGACGAGCGTACTGGCCGGTGGGGGCATCAACGGCGGACAGGCGTACGGGCAGACGGACGCCGGGGGAATGACCGTCGTCGACGGCGCACTCAGCGTCGACGATCTGCTCGCAACGCTGTGCGGAGCGGTCGGCGTCAATCCCCGCAAACAGAATATCTCGGAAGTCGGACGTCCGATCCGCATCGTGGATGGAAAACCGGTCAGCAAACTGCTGTCCGACCCGATCGCGGTCTCACCCGTCGGGGAGGAAAGCTGACGTTCGCAATGAGAGTCCTTACAGGAAGCCGTCACATCATCGTTGTGTCGGAGAATGACGTTCGTTCTCCGCTTTACAGGACCCGGTCGAGCGACAATCCGGCCTGCCGATTCCGCACCAGGAGCGGGACAAAATGCTGGTTCGGACGACGCAGGAGTGATAGCCTGAGAACGTCACTCACTCACCTCCGGTCTGCCGCTCGGCGCCTCGAAAGGAGAGGCTCATCATGAATGCGCACGCGACAATTCGTTCCCGCAGCTTTGTCCCGGCTCGATGGTATCTGGCGGCGGTTGCTCTGGCGGCAACGCTCTGCTGGTCCGGGGCGACAACGGCCGAAGAACCGGCGACCGATGACGCCGTCAAGACCTCGGCCGACCAGCCTGTCAGTGGCCGCGAAATCTTCCTCCGTGAGTGGATGGTCAACGATTCACGCAGCCACGGCGGCGATGGACTGGGACCGGTCTTCAACGACACTTCCTGCATTGCCTGCCACAATCAGGGCGGCGCTGGCGGCGGCGGACCAGCCAGCAAGAACGTCGAGATCGTCACCGCGAACTCGGGGGCCGTTCCGGGCGTCGTCGTTCCGCAGCAACCGTCGGCCGGCGAACAGTTCGTCCGTTCGATGTTCGGGCTGCAGGAGCAGCAGCGCCATCTCAGCGCAGAAGTCTTCCGCAAGCGCCAGGAAGCCGCCCGCAAACAGCTTGCGAAGATTCATCCTGGATTCCTGACCGCCAGCAGTGTCGTGCTGCACCGTTTCGGGACCGATCCGCAGTATGCCACCTGGCGCCTGCAGATGGTCAATGGGAACGGAAACGTTCGCCACTTCCAGACCTTCAGTGCCCCCGTTCTCCAGGCCACTGTCGCCGAATCTCAGAAGGTTGCGCTCGAACAGGCCTCTGAACTGCAGAAGCTGCAGCGGGCGGCCCAGGAGATCGCCCGGGTCCGTTCCGAACTGGGACAGGTCAACTTCACCAAAACCGCCATTGTCGAGGGAACGGTCCTCACCCTGACCGAACGCAACGCCATCTCGCTGTTCGGTGCCGGACTGATCGATTCGATCCCCGACGACGTCATCGAAGCCGCTGCCGCGGAGAAGCACGAGGACTTCCCGGAAGTCTCCGGCCGCATCAGCCGCCTCAAGGACGGTCGCATTGGCCGCTTCGGCTGGAAAGCCCAGAAGGCGACCCTCTACGACTTCACCATGACCGCCTGTGCGGTCGAACTCGGACTGCACGTGCCCGATCACCCGCAGGCCGGCACGCCGCTCGATCCCGATTACCGCACTGCCTCCTATGATCTCAACCAGGATGAGTGCAACGCTCTGGTTGACTACCTGAGCAGGCTCCCCGCTCCCGAAATGATGCAGCCCGCCACCGCCGACCACGCCGAGTATCTCGAAGGCGGTCGCAAGCTGTTTGCCTCCGTCGGCTGTGCCGCCTGTCACAAGGAGCAGATGGGCGACGTCGTCGGCATCTTCAGTGACCTGCTCGTTCACGACATGGGCAACGACCTGGTCGACACCGGCGACTACGGCTCCTTCACGCCGGTTCCCGATACCGCCGAGGAAGTGGTCGAAGAAGTCGCCGAGGCCGATGGCCAGCAGGGTGAAAAGCAGGTCCGCGTCGTCGGTGCCACCCGGCAGGAATGGCGCACCGCCCCCCTGTGGGGCTGCCGTGATTCCGCACCGTACCTCCACGACGGTCGGGCCGAAACCCTCGAACAGGCGATCGCCTTCCACGGCGGCGAATCGGCTGGCTCGGCACAGAAGTACTTCATGCTGACTCCGGCCGAGCGGCAGCAGGTCCAGGCGTTCCTGCGTTCGCTGACGGCTCCGTCCCCCGATCGACTCGCCAGCGCCGAGTGATCGACGACCACTCATCATCCACAACCCGGTCGGGCACGGTCCCGTCCGGGTTGTGTTCACATTGACCACCTGTGAACTGACTTCCGGAAGGATTTCCCATGTCACCACAACAGGCAAGGATCGCGTGGGGCACTCTCGTTGCCTCCGTTATCGTGTTCTGTGTCACACTCTCCATCGGACGCACGCAGCCGCAAACTGCCGATGCCGACGCATCCGGTTCTCCCGCGGTCGAGTCACTGCTGCCGGCCGATGCCATCATCTATCTCGGCTGGGACGGGACCGACGAACACCGGGACGCGTGGGAGCAGACTGCCGCATACCAGTCGCTCTACGAAACCGGCCTCTCCGACGTCATGAAGAAACTGCTGGCCTTCATGCTGAATCAGGGAGGCGTCAGTTCCCGCGATGTCATGCCGCTGCTGACGAAGATCTCCGAGAAAGGACTCTCCCTGGCTGTCTCCGTCCCCGAAGAAGGTCCCCCCCTTCCCCGGGCCGTTGTCGTCATCCGTGAAGGAAAGGAATTCGGCGACTTCCTCACGCACTTCATCGAACGGGCCACCGCCGGCGACCTCGAAGTCAAACGCCGGGACGTCTCCGGCCGCCAGGTCACCAGCGTCACGCTTCCTCCCACCGCCGGGCCTCCAGTCGAATTCGGCTGGTGGGCCGAAGGGAACCATCTGGTCCTCGCAGGCGGCATCGACATCGTCGAATCGACCATCGCCATTGCCGAAGGCGACTCGCCGAACATCACCACACACCCGCTCTGGAACCAGGCACACGAGGCGGAGTTCGAAACCTCGATTGCCTCGTGGGTCGACTTCGCCGCCGTGCGGACCAGGTTCGGCGCCTTTCCCATTCCGCACCCCGATCCCAGCGTCCAGGGCCTGACCGTCAACGGCGTTCTCGAAACGCTCGGCCTCGGGCAGGTGGGCCCGCTGGTCTACCAGTCCGGCTACGACGGACCCGCCTTGCGTTCGGTAATGTCGCTGCAGGCCCCGGCACCACGGACCGGTCTGCTGGCCCTCTGGGATCGTCAGCCGATCAGCCTCGAGGATCTCCCGCCTCTTCCCGTCGGGAATCCCGGCTTCTACGCCCGCAACATCGACTGGACCGAAATGTACAGTGCGATGTACTCGATGATGCAGGAGGTCGCGACCCTCGGTCCGCCCGAGGCCGCCGAGCAGCTCGACGTGATGTACGAGCAGATCCCCGCCGCCCTGGGGATCGACCTCGAAGAAGACCTGTTCGATCCGCTCGGGGACGTCATGTGCGTCTACGGCGATGCGTCTCAGGGAATCTTCGGGATGGGCGCTGTCGTCGCCCTCAGTGTGGATGACGCGCCAAAGCTTCGCCGCACGGTCTCGAATCTGATGCTTCGTCTCGCCTCCTCGGGAGGTCCGCGAATTGTCGTGCGGGCCGTTTCGAAGCATGGACGGGAATTGATGGTCCTCCAGTTTGGCGACGTCCCGTTCGCACCGTCGATCGTCGTCGACGACGACTGGCTCGTGATCGGGCTGACGTCTCAGGCGGTCGAGTCGTTCCTCCTTCGAAAGGATGGCGTCCTCCCCCGCTGGGAAGTCACCGATGAGTACCGGCAGGGCTTCGAGGCGATGCCCGCGCAGTTCTCTGCCGTCACCGTGACCGACCCGCGCGAAACGGTGACCGCCCTGCTCGGCTTCGCTCCGATGATGACGACGTTCATGCAGCTCGGCATGAACCAGATGGCTCGCCGCGGACGTCCTGGCCCCGGCATGCCGTTCCTCGCCGACGAGATCCCGCCGACCGAACTGGTCGTCGCGCCGCTCTTCCCCAACGTCGCCGTCTGTTCGGTGGATGACGACGGCATCCGCTGGCACTCCCGCACGTCGATTCCGTCCATCCCGTTCGCGACCAGTGTTGGTGGCGGCAGCAGCGTGGCGGTGACGGGGACGCTCGTGGCACTTCTGCTTCCTGCCGTCCAGCAGGCCCGTGCAGCCGCCCGCCGCTCGCAGTCCCGCAACAACATGAAGCAGATCGGGCTGGCGATGCACAACTACCACGACGTGTTCGGGCATTTTCCGCAGGGAGCCCATCCCAACGAAAACCTCGAAGTTGAAGAACGCTTCAGTTGGCAGGCCGACATCCTCCCCTTCATCGAACAGGCCGTGCTCTTCAACCAGCTCGACCTCGACAAGGCGTGGGACGCCAGCGGCAACCGCCAGGTGGTCGACTCCGTTGTCCCGACCTTCCTCAATCCGCAGAATCCCGGCCCCCAGGTTGACGACGATGGTCACGCCGTGACGCAGTACGTCGGTATGGCCGGGGTGGGCGAGGACGGACCCACGCTCCCGGCAGGGCACCCGCGGGCGGGCGTCTTCGCCTGGAACCGTGCGACGCGGTTGCGTGACATTACCGACGGCACATCGAACACGATTGCCGTCAGCGAGGCGAACGACTCGATCGGTCCCTGGGGCCGCGCGGGAAGTTCGACGATCCGGCCGCTGACCAGGAAGCCCTACGTCAACGGGCCGGACGGACTCGGCGGTTTCCACACTGGCGGAATGAACGTCCTGATGTGCGACGGTTCCGTCCGGTTCGTCTCGGAGAACATCGACCCGACCGTGATGGAGAACCTCGTCAAAATGGCTGACGGCAACCCCATCGGCAGTTTCTGACTTCGACGTCTCTCTCTGCAACATGGCATGCCCGTCCTCACCGGCGGGCATGCTGAACGTCCCCACTTTTTGTGGGCGTGGCGAGCCCCGAGCGTCAGCTCGGGGGGATGCCCCGCCGGCGACAGTGGCGTAGGGCCGGTTCCAACCGGCCACCGATCACGGTGTGACCCAGGCAAGCCGGCAGCGTGAGCTGCCGGGTAACAACGATGCAAACTGCGTTGCGACATCGTCCCGCGGGTGGAGACGCAACCAACGTCGACGGGTGGCCGTTGCTGGAGCTCGCCACGCGAGCGAAGCCACGGAACTTCGTGACCTGTGGCATCTTCCGGAGTTTCGCAGCTGCGCTGCTCCAACCCCGGCCACCGTAACGGTGTAATCCAGGCGAGCCGGCAGCGTGAGCTGCCGGGTGCCCCCGTGCAAATCACCAGTGGCGTAGGGCCGGTTCCAACCGGCCGCCCCAATCAACGGCCGGCAATAGCCGGCCCTACGTCCCGACGGATGCAACACATCGAAGTTCCGCCCCCGTCCCCTTCCAGTCGCCGGAAAACATTGCATGCACTGCTGGAGCTGATAGGCTGAACGTATCACCACTTCTCGATCGATGCGGGCGTCGAACTCTTCCGGAGCTGCTCCCAATGTCGACCCGCACGATCCTCTGCACCATCACCGCACTCGTCACACTCGCAGCGACCTCGTCCAGGGATGCGCGGGCGGCCATGATCTTCGTCGACACCAGTACCGGCGGCGGACAGGTGGGCGCCTTCTACGGTCCGTACACGGCCAGTGATGATCCGCCTGCTGCCTATCCGCCCATCCTCGACCCGGACAACAGTCCGCTGTTCCAGAACTACTTCATGGGGCGTTCGACGATCAGCGGGTTCACGACGTCCGAACGGCGGGTCTTTTTCTTCTTCGACATGGCCGGCGTCGCCGCCAGCATCCCCGTTGGCGAATCGGTCACCGATGTCACGCTTGCCCTGGAACTGCTTCCCGGCGGCACAAGTGCCCTGGCGAACTTCACCGGCGACGAAGAAGTGGTCGCGTTCAGTTCGACGATCTTCACCCCGGGGGAGATCCTCGATCCGATGACCGCGGGAATCCCCCTCGAAGATATCTGGGACACCTTCGGCTCGAGTACCCCCTACGGCGAGTACACGATCTTCGGACCCGGATCATCGACTCCCTCGGTCGACGGAACGCAGATTGTCACCCTCGGCGGCGCGATCCCCGATCTCGAAGCAGCCATCGCTGCGGGCGGCATCTTCATCGTGACCGCCAGGCTGCTCACGTTTGATCCGGGACCGATCGGCGCAACCGCCCCGCCTCCGATCGACCCGTATGAGTATGTCTTCGGTCTGACCGATGTGGTTTCGCCGTCCGGATCGCTGACGGCAGCTCCTGAGCTGACCATCACAACCTCGGCCAGCACGGTGAACCCGATTCCCGAACCGTCATCGTTCGTCCTGACATCGATCGGCCTGGCCGCTCTGGCGGCCTCACGCCGTCGCCGTCGCGACGATTGAGCGAGGCGGACGAATTCAAACCGTCTCCAGCCCCTGTACGCTCTCCGCCGTGCTGCTGCCGAACCGGTCCGTCTCAATACCCATCCGCTGCGCCAGCGACACGAACAGGTTTGCCAGCGGCGTGTTGTCTTTCGCATCGTGCGCGACATAGTTGCCGTGACGATACCCGCCACCCGCCAGGATGATCGGCAGGTTCCTCCAGTCGTGGGCCGACGCATTCCCCAGGTTCGAACCGAACAGCACCGCCGTGTTGTCCAGCAGCGTTCGACCATTCTCCTCGACCGAGCGAAGCTGGCCCAGAAACCGGTTGAACGCGTCGAACTCTGCCTCTTCAATCAGCCGCAGCTCGGCAATCTTCTCTTCGTCCTTCCCGTGATGCGACAGGTTGTGCCAGTCGGTCTTCACGCCGGGAATGTTGCTCGGCACCGCATTCATCCCACCCAGCGACAGCGTGATCACCCGCGTCGAGTCGGTCTGCAGTGCCAGCAACATCATGTCGTACATCAGCCGCTGCTTCGCGATGATGTCATACCGGTCCGCCACGTCCTGCGGCGGCTCGTAATCGACGACCGGCTTCGGCCGCTGCGTCCACGACTCCGACTGACCGATCCGTTGCTCGAGATCCCGAATCGCCGTGAAGTACTCGTCCAGCTTGTGCTGGTCCGATCGCCCCAGCGATTTGTCGAGTCGGCGGGCGTCGTCACTGACCGCATCGAGAATGCTCCGGCCCCGGCGGAGGTCCCGCATCTGGTTTGCGATCTCCTTTTCCGTCCCTGCGACGAACAGCGTCTTGAACAGCTTCGCCGGCGACGACTGCGACGGAATGTTGATTCCATTCGACGTCCACGACAGCGAACCTCCATCGTTCGCCAGGCAGAGGTACGGCAGCCGCGTCACACCCCCCAGATGATTCGCCATCAGCTGGTCGAGCGAGATCGTGTTCCTGAAGCCCGGCAATCCGGGACGCTGGGCCGAGGTGAGCCACGTCAGTGCCGAGGCGTGCCCGTTGTTCCCGTTCTGCTCCGGATGCGACAGCCCCGAGAACACGGTGAAGTGCTCGCGATGCTCGGCGATTCGCCCCAGATACTGCGTCGGTTCGTAGTCCCGTCCGGTCGTCTCCGGGAACAGAAACGGCGTGTGAAACCCGAGTCCGCCGCAAATCGCCACGAAGCGCGAGACCGGTCGGACCGACTCGGCCGCACGGGCACCGAGCGTCGGCGTCATGGCTCCCAGCAGCGGCAGCGCAATGCTGGCTCCGGTCCCCTTGAGAAAGTGACGGCGGGAAAGGGCCTGTCTGCGATGAGCCATCGATGTCATCCCACGATGAGGTCGGTGTTCGAAATGCAGCGCACGACTGCACACGTGTCGCTATTTGTTCTGAAAGATCTCGCTCGCAACAACCAGGTGAATCAGATCCCGCACGCCATGTCCCTGCTCCCGCGAGGCATGCACGATCCGTTCAATCTCCGTCCGGTCCGAAAACCCGAGTTCACGACCGGTCGCAAACGTCAGCAGCTTCTTCGTCAAGGTGCGGGCCAGAAGGTCCGACTCCGCCGCCAGCAGATCCCGAAACGCGACGTAGTCCGCAAACGGCCGCCCGTCCGGCAACTGTCCCGAAGCATCCACCACCGGACCGAGCCGGTACCGCACCCGGCGGCCCTGGATCTCCAGGTTTACCCGCTCCCCTTCACCCAGAGATCGGTATCTGTCCCGGTATCCGCCAATCGGATTGAACGACTCCATCGCAAATCCGGGGGGATCGATCTTCTGATGGCATGCCTTGCAGCTCACCAGATTGCGGTGCCTGTCGAGCAGTTCCCGTAGCGTCGAGGCTCCGCGGATGTCCGGTTCGACTCCCGGAATCCCCGGCGGAGGTGGTTGCGGCGTCTCCCCCAGAATCCGTTCCATCACCCACGCCCCACGGGTCACGGGAGACGAATTCGTCCCATTCGCCGTCACCTTCAGGATCGCCCCCTGCGACAGCAGGCCCCCGCGGATCGAACCGGGCGGCAATTCCACCCGACGGATTGCCGATCCCTCGACCGGCGGCAGGTCGTAGTGCTCCGCCAGCCGGCTGTTGAGCATCGCGAAGTCCGAACGAACCAGGTTCGTCACCGGCAGGTTCCCGTCGATCAACTCGCGGACGAACTCGCGTGTCTCCAGCGGCATCGACCATCGCAGGTAGTCATCGAACTCCGGGAAGAGTGCCCCGTCCGGAATCGTGAAGTCCATCTCCCGCAGGTCGAGCCATGCGTCGGTGAAGTCGGCCAGAAACCGTTCGAACCGCCGTTCCTGCAGCAACCGCTCCGTCTGCTCCCGCAGCGTCTCTGGATCACCCGTCAGTCGACCCGCCGCCGCCAGTTCCAGCAGCTCGCGGTCGGGGCCGGTTCGCGTGAGGAAGTACGACAGCCGTGCGGCCAGCTCGTAGTCGTCCAGCTCCCCTTCTCCCTCCTGCAGGTACAGGAACCGGGGGGAGCAGAAAATCGCGATGACCGCCGTTCGCAGCGACTCCTCGATCGACGCTCCGCCGTCCCGCTCCGCCCGGTACAGCGAGAGGTATGGCGCGATGTCCGACTCCTCGACCGGTCGGCGGAACGCGGCCTTGGCGACCCGCAGCAGCGAGCGCGTGACGTCGTTCTGCTCGTTGTCTGTGAGAACTTCAAACACCGGCCGGTACCACGACCTGTTCCTGACCGACGGATTCGACGGCGGAACCTCCCGTCGCTCGAGACCGTCAAAGATCAGCCGGTGCCCCCGCGAGGGAAATTCGTCCAGCAGCGGCCCCTCCATATGCACGCCAAGCACCGCCAGCCCCGGTCCGTCGTAGTCGGCGATGGACGTCCGCTTGTACCGCTGCGGATCGTTGATGCCGTACGGCTCGATCTGCAGCATGTAGTTCGTGCCGATCCATGCCTCGAATTCAATCGCCGCCGGTTCATCGCCCGGCTGGCCCGGAGGGAACGAAAAGAACCCGTACGTCGGCTTCTCCGATCCCCGGGCAAAGCTGGTTCCCCCAACCAGGAAGGTGATCGGCTCATCCGACTGATATGCATATCCCGTGATGCGGATGCGGTACCGCCCCGGCTTGCGGACGTTCGTGCTTCGCATCATCCCCGATGGATATCCCCAGCCGCTGAACCGCACAACCGCCCCGTCGGAAAGTTCCTTCCATCGCTCGCCGATGAACTTGTCCCCTTCCCGCGTGCCGCGGTAGCTCGCCTCGATGACGACCGGCTCGGGACGCTCCGTCGTACTGGCGATCGCTGCGTCGAGCACCTGACCGGCGGCGTCCATGTAACTCTGAAGATGCACCATCGACAGGCCGAGCGATTCTCCGACGTTGTCGAACTCGTGCGACCGCCCGTCTTCCGGCAGCAGCGTTTCCAGGTTCTGCTGCGTTCCGAACAGATCGTTCATCGTGTTCTGATATTCCCGCCGGTTCAGCCGGCGCAGCACCGTCCCTTTCTCCCTGGCGTGTGCAGCCGTCAGCGGACCGGCCACCTGCCGGATGAACGCCGACGTCGCGGTCGCGGTCGGCTGGTCGGCATCGTCCGGCGGCATCTCGCCCGACTCGACCCGGTCATGGACCCGGATCCACCGGGCCAGAATCGCCGGATCGCTCAGGTCGGCTTCGAGGGACGAGAGTTCGAATCCTCCTTCCGCGGCACCGCCCGAGTGGCAGTCGCTGCAGTGTGCCGTCAGAAACTGACGGACACCGGCGTCAAACTCACCGCCGCGAGCCATCGGCAACGTGGCAAACAGGCTGCAGCAAACGATCGCGAGAAGTGAGAACCGCAAGCGGCTCCGAAGCATGGACGTAACTCCGCAGAACCGGGAATCCACCATCAGAGAGCGTCAATCGTCAAACAACGGATTCTCGCAGTTCGCCGGTCCGCTGTCGATGTTGACGCCTTACCGCCGGGAGTTTCAGATCGGACTCTCCGCTTCCACTTCGGGACGACTAGAATACTCCCTATGGATCACTCCCCTCACAGTGTCACTGACAGTCCTGTTGCCGACGATCCCTTCGCCACCACGCGATGGAGTCTCGTTGTCGCTGCGCGGGGAACGGGCGACGCGTCGGCCGCCGCCCTCGAAGACCTCTGCCGGGCCTACTGGTATCCGATCTATGCCTACATTCGTCGCCGCACCCGCGACGTCCACGAAGCCCGGGATCTGACGCAGGCGTTCTTCGGACAGATTCTGGAGAAGGGGACCATCGCCGCCGCCGACCGGCAGCGGGGGCGGTTCCGTGCGTTCCTGCTCACTGCCTGCCGGCGGTTCCTCATCAACGAGTCGGAACGGGACCGGGCCGCGAAGCGTGGCGGGAACGTCCGGATCCTCTCTCTCGATTTCGAAACTGGAGAATCCCGTTACGGCACGCAGGCGGTCGACACCGACACACCCGAGCGAATCTTCGAACAGCAGTGGGCGCTCACACTCCTCGGACGGGTTCTCGAGCGGCTGCAAAGTGAGATGACCGCAAAAGGCAAGGCGGACCAGTTCGACGTCCTCAAGGCGTTTCTCTCCGGTACTCCCCGCGACGGCAGCCTCACGGCCGCCGCAAACGAGCTTGGCATGAGCGAAGGGGCCGTCAAGGTGGCCGCGCACCGGATGCGGCAGCGGTACCGGGAGTTGCTCCGCAGCGAGATCGCTGGCACCCTGGCCGACCCGTCGGAAACTGAGGACGAGATCCGAAGTCTGTTGGCGGTTCTCGGCGGCTGAGCATTTTCCCGGAACAACATGTAACGTTGGTGCCCGAATTCTGTAGAGGGGTGTAGAGCGGTCTCCTGAACAGCAGTGCTGAGGATTCTTTCATGGCGACGCCGTCCGAGTGCCCCGTCTGCGGCAGTCATCTCCCCCTCGATGCCACGGCCGGCCTTTGCCCGAAGTGCCTGCTGCAGGCGGGGATGGAGAGTGATCCTCCGCCCGGGGAGAGTCCATTCGCCCCGACGACGCCCCAATCGGGTGGCTTTGTTCCGCCTTCCCCCTCAGTGCTGGCGACCGCCTTTCCGGGCGTGGACGTGCTCGAACTGATTGGTCACGGCGGCATGGGAGCCGTCTACAAGGCCCGCCAGAAGAAACTGGACCGCCTGGTTGCCCTCAAAATCATCCGCCCGGAGTCCGCCGTCGACCCGGCGTTCGCAGAGCGGTTCACCCGGGAAGCGATGACTCTCGCCCGGCTCAATCATCCGCACATCGTCGCCATCCACGACTTCGGCGAGGTGGACTACGATCCGGGCACCGGAAACGCCGTCGGCGAGTCCGGCCGGCAGCCGCTGTTCTACTTCGTCATGGAATACGTCGATGGCGCGAACGTCCGCGATCTCATCCGCGAAGGCCGCGTCCAGCCGCAGCAGGCTCTGGCAATCGTCGCACAGATCTGCGATGCCCTCCAGTACGCTCATGACGAGGGGATCGTTCACCGCGACATCAAGCCGGAAAACGTCCTGGTCGACCGCCGCGGCCGAGTGAAGATCGCCGACTTCGGCCTCGCCCGGCTTGTTGCGAACTCGCCGGAGAACTTCACGCTCACCGGCACACACCAGGTGATGGGAACGCCCCGGTACATGGCTCCCGAGCAGATGGCCGGTTCGCACTCTGTGGACCATCGGGCCGATCTGTACGCCGTTGGCGTCGTGATGTACGAGATGCTCACGGGCGAACTCCCGATCGGCAGGTTCGAGCCGCCGTCACGCAAGGTGCCGGTCGATACCCGTCTCGACGAGGTGGTCCACCGGGCCCTGGCGAGTGATCCGGAACAGCGGTATCAGCAGGCGAGCCAGATCCGCTCCGATGTCGAACGCCTCGTTCACGAAAACGCCAGCCCGCTCGAATCCGAAGAGTCTGGGGCGATCACTCCGGTTCCTCCGCCCGGCCCGTCGACGATCCTCGAGAACCACGTTGCGCAGGCCGTCGGCTGGCTGCAGGGCGGGAAGGTGGCCCCGCTGCAACACGGGAACGAGCCGGAACGGGAGGACGTGCACACGGATGGGAATGCGCGTGGCGGGTTCGGACGCGTCCTCGCAACCGGCATCGTCGCTCTGCTGGTGTTCATCGCAGCGGTTGGTCTGTTCACAAAGGGATCCGGTGCCGCCGGCGCAAATGCTCCCGTCCCTGTCACGGTGCCCGTCCGGATGGCGGTGATCGGACTCTGCATCGTCATTGCGACCGCCGTCTTCGTGGCGACACTCAAGGCCTGGTGGTTCCGGACGACCGCCCGCAAGCGTCGCAGGAAGCCGGCTGTCCGACCTCGCGAAGACGACATCACCCCGCGCTTCTCTCGCAAAGCGATCTTCGGAGCCGTCTGGGGAATGACGTTTATCTTCGTGTGTCTCATCCTCGTGCCGGCAGTCAGCTATCGGGGCTTACAGGAGTCCGGTGTTGGACCTGTGGCCCCGGCCGCGTCGCACGATGGCGGCGAAGCGCATGCCGATGGGGGGCACCCTCTGCCGAGCCGGGAGCTGACGTTCGGAGCCTTCGCCTTCATCGCCGTCATGGCACTTATCGGCATCGCCAGCCTGACCTCCCCCTTCGGGATGACTATCCTGGGAGTCGCCGCGATCAGTGAAATCCGTCACTCGAAGGGACGCATCACCGGACTGGGGCTGGCGTATTTCGACGCCGTCTTCTTCCCGCTGATCGTCTTCAGCATCGTCTTCTTCTGGGGATTCGTGCAGTTGATCGGAGGCGGAATCGACACCGACGGACCGTTTTCTCCGGACAGCTTCTTCAGACGCGACGCAGTCAGAGCAGCCATCGTGATCTGCCTGGTCGTGGATATCGTCCTCGTCTGGTACGGGTGGCAGGCCGCGTCACGACCTCCCGGCACCGTGGCGGCCGAATCCGGTTCGAACATCACGCCGACCGGGGGCGCTCCCTTCGCGCGGGTCGTCCTGAGCGTCGCTCCCACGCATCATCTGGGGAGCATCATCGTGGCGCACTTCACGGAACTCGGCTATCGTCTCGTCGAAGAGCAGCCGACAGAGTGGGTGTTCCAGCGCGGACGGAAATCGGCGGCCCTTCACGCGACGGACATCCGCAGGTACTTCACGCAGCTGAATGTCCGCACCATGCCGCTTGGTCCGGATCGCATCCGGCTCAGCTGCAGCTGGTTCGTCTGGCTCTTCGGGGCCATCACTGTGCGAAGGGACGCGCAAGTCCTGGAGGCAGAAGGACGCGAACTGGAGTCCCTCATCAACGAGAGTGCCGCCGCCAGCTCGGGCGATATCGCTGCCCCGTCGCCTGTTGATGCGTCCCTCGGGACATCACACGAGTCGGCCCGGGACGACTGAACGCCCAACGCTACTCCCGGCGGTTCTCGCCGACCGTGACGTCTTCCGTCCGCTGCAGGGTGACCAGACGGTCCGACTCGCTTCCGCGAACGATGTTGCCGCTCACCCGGGCACCTTCGACACCGTTGAAGAACACCGGCGTCCCTTTCACCTCGAAGAGGTTTCCTTCGATGACGACTCCACGTGACGGTGTCGCGTTGTACCGCGATGCTCCCCAGACGTAGATGCCGGGTGTTCTCGCATTCGTGCCCGCAATCCGGTTTCCCCGGATTACCAGCCTGTCCGCATAGCCGAACTGCATCAGCGGCCGGGCCAGGTCGCCCCCCTGCAGCCGGTTGTTCTCGAACCGGCCGTTGCGGATGCTGTTCCCTTCGATCCGTCCCTGCACGTCGTTGTCTTCGACGACCAGCCGGTCCGCTCCGCCCCCCGCCAGCAGGTGATTGAGACACGCATTGCCGATGATTCGGAAGTCGCTGGCACCTTCGGCATGCTCGACGTGAATCGTCGACCCGCCCGGCCGGACGGTGTGCGGGAGGTCGCGGCAGCCGGTGACAAGATGCCCGCCGTCTCCCTTGCCGCCCCCCATCTGGATTCCCTGCCGGATGAAGTTCCGCACGCGGACATTGCGGACCGTGAACCCGCGGCACCCCTGCGAAAAACTGACACAGTCACCGCTGAAGTTCTCGACCAGACAGTCGCGAATCGTGACGTTTTCGATCCGGCCCCCTTTCCGGTAGAAGAAGATGCCGTGGTTCTGCTCCGGCGTTTCTCCCTTCACGTACTGCTCGTGAGTGTTGCTTCCATCCAGATGCAGGTCGCGGATCGTGATGTCGCTGCAGTCTTTCGACGCTCCCATCATCCGCCAGAAGTTGCTCTCGTTGACGCGCGGATCGAACTTGAGGACCGAGCCGTCCCCTTCCCCGCGCACCGTCGTGTTCGAGGGAATCTCCAGAATCGGCGACTCGCTCCCCTGCCGGGAGACGCGAAACACGCCCGCCGGCACAACGACCGTGCCGCCGCCCGCCTCGCTGCACGCCTTGAGCGCCGCCGTGATCGCCAGCGTATCGTCGCCGGCATCGTCTGGGGTGGCACCGTAGTTCGTGATGTCGAACTCGGCAGCGTGAGCGTGAGCCGGAGTGAACCCGGCGGCCACCCACAACAGAATCAGCGAAAGGATGGGGCGAATCATTCGTCTGCCAGTGCACGAACCTCGGTGGGGGACAACGGACGTCCGTACAACCGGACATCCGACAGACACCCCGAAAAACGGTCATTCGGCCCGCCCCCGATCTTCAGCGGCTTCCCGCAGTCGAGATCGAATCGGCCGATCGCATCCGCTTCCTCGCGGGCGGCCAGCTCCCCGTCGACATAGAGTTCAATCGCAGAAGCGGTCCTCACGGCGGCGAGATGGTGCCAGCCCGGCGTCAGCCGCGACCCGCCCATCGCCACGCGACCGGCACGCCACGAGTGAACATGTCCCGACGGGAGCGTGCTGCAGTACACCCGTCCGCCGTGTTCCGCCATTGTCCATGCCCGCCGATAACGGACATCCGGCGTCTGATCGAGCCGCGCCAGCTTCTTCCACTTCATCCCGCCGCGGTACTCGTACACTTCCGCCAGGGGGAGCGTCCCGGCAATCAGCCGGCCGTTGTGAACCAGCATCCCCATGACTTCGAGTTCTTCACCCAGGCGGCCTATGTCGGTCCAGCGATCCGGCTCGTCGAAGCGGTAGACGCGACCACTCGGCCAGGTGCCGACGTAGAGATCCCCCTGCCGGACCGCGAACGCGTACGTCTGCGTGTTGTCGCCAAGCTGACCGCAGTCGGACCACTCCTTTCCGTCAAAACGGAACACCCGTCCGCCATCGTAGCTGGTGGCATACAGCCATCCGTTAAACACTCCCATCGCCTCGACACGCATATGCGAAGTGTCACCGGGATGGTCATCCGGACGGACCGGGCAGCCGCAGTCGGTCCAGGTGGTCCCGCCGTCGTAACGGAAGAACCCTGCAGGTCGGTACAGCGACGAGGCGTACAGCTGGTCTCGATAGACGACCATGCCTCCCACAGACTCGGCACGCGGCAGCCGGCCGCAGTCGACCCACTCGGTGCCTCCCGCGTAGCGGAAGATGCGACCACCGAGTGTGTCGTTCTCCGATTCCGGCAGCGACGAGCCGCGCAGACGGTACTTGCCGGTCCCCGCATACAGGGAACCGTCATGAACCGCCAGCGCCGTCACCGCGTTCGACCGGTCGGGGGCCCCGCAGGCAATCCACTCCCCGTCCCCGCCGTAGCGATACACCCGGCCCGATTCGTTCCGTCCCGGTTCGCACGTGCCCGCGTACAGATCACCCTTGAAACTGCACAGGGCGAACGCCAGCACGGCGTTCCCGGGGCGCCCGCAGTCCGTCCAGGCGGCCTCCGCCCGGTTGTCGTCGATCCCGAACTGCGGCTGGCCGGCACTCGCCTGCGAGAACGTCACGCCGGCATTCGTCTTGATCGCCAGGTGAAACCCGCGTCGCGTCGCCGCGTCGTACCGGCTGATGATGTCCCCCGGAACATCGTCCCGTTCGCCATCGATCCGGATGCGGGCCGCGATCGAGAAGTCCTGCTTCCCGATCCGCAGCCGATCGTTCGCCGCCACCTCCAGCCACGATCTGCGACCGTCAAACGAGGCGACCGTCCGGCCGAGCGCGGCATCCATGACAAACTCGACATCATGTGCCCGGGCATCCAGTCCATGCCCGGACACATCCCGCCCGTCCCCGGACAGCGGCCACCGGGCAATCAGACTGTCGTCCGCGACGCCCGGCAGGTTGCCAGCAACAAGACTCCATACCACCGCCATCATCATGAGCCGCATGGGAATCCTCTCGCGCGCAACATCGAAACTCAGGTTTCGTCGACCGGGCGCCGGCCGCTGTCAGGCTGTCCGTTTACGGCATCGCCTGGGGCGTTATTGGGCAGCGAGCTGAGCGACTTCTTCCGGGCTGAGCGGGCGATTGAAGATCGCAATCTCGTCCAGCCGCCCTTCCCAGTTCGCCGCGTTGTCACTGCGGCCTCCCAGGAACAACCGGTCCATGTTGGCAGGGAACCCGGCCGGCGAGGTCGTCTCGATCTCCAGCTTGCCGTTCAGGTACACGCGCACCGATTCACCATCGCGCGTGAACACCACATGCTGCCACGTCCAGCGGGGAATCTCGGTCTTCCCGGCGACGATCCCGTCGCCATCGGTTCCGTGCTGGAAGATCAGCTTTCCTGTGTGACCGCTCGTGCCGCCGATCCCCAGATGGTCCGACTCGGCTCCCAGCCCCCAGTCGCGACCGCGGGAGAAGATCCAGCCGCTTACGTCGCGACCGTCGTTCGGCATGCCGTTCCAGATCCAGGTTGAGACCGAGTACCTGTCACCCGATCCGACCAGACGGGACTGCAGCCGACCGCCCGCGAACATCGCCGCCCGGTTCGTCTGACCATCCCGGCAGAACTGCTCCGACAGCGGTCCTTCGAGGTAGTACGTGACCTCCGGCTCATAGAAGCCGTCGGCGGCATTGCCGCTCGAGTCGACCGCTCGCGGGCCGGCAAACTCATCCAGCCGGTACCAGGCCGACGGGCTCAGCGACGCGATCGCCTGTGCCGCCGGTCCACGCGTGAGGGCCGTGTCACGTCGCGGCTGGCCAGTCACCTTTTCGAGCAGGGCGATGCAGGTTTCAGCAATCTTCGGCTCTGCGGTCACTTCCAGACCGGCCGAGCGGGCGGCCCAGGTGTTGTATCCCCCGAACAGGTGCTGTTCCGGCGGAGGAATGTACCCGTCTCCGCCGTTGGCCAGCTCGATCACCACGGTCTTCTCGAGCGGGCTGGCCGCCTTGATCTTCAGACCGGTGATCGCATACGTCTCGTTCGGCGTGGTGGCGATCGCGATGTCTCCGATCCGCACACCCTGCATCACGATTTCGGTTTCCTGCCGTTCGTGCAGAATGATCTGCTCCCGGGCGTAGACCTGCTCGGTTGTCTTCGGCAGTTCGGTCTCCATCGCATCAATGACCCGCTGAGCCCATTCCAGACGCTGCTTGTCCGGGACGCGGTATTTGAGCGTCATGCGACGTTCGGCCATCGCGAGGTCGACGTCCGAGCGGTATTCGATCTCCTCGTACGCCTCCATCGCCCGATCGAGCAGCTCGTTGCTGAACTGTGTGATGTTCGCGAAACGTTCCCACGTGTCGGGCTTCGTATAGTCGCGACGCCAGATGTCTCCACTGCACCCATGCGACATGATGCCGACAAAGTCGGTCCCCGGCGCAATCCGCTCCTTCAGGCCCTCGGAGAACAGTCCGAAGTAGTCGGCACTGATGCCCCGCTCGCCGCTGAAGTAGTGCATCGAGAAGTTGGCCAGCACCGCGATCGGCGTGCCGTCGGTCGACTGAATCGAAATCAGCGACAGGTCGGGATCTTTCGGACCCGATTCGCCGGTCACGTCGTCCCAGTTCCGGCCGGAGTGCATGTTGGCCCGAACCGTCGCATTCCCGAACGGATCCTCGGCGATCCTATCCGGTCGGCGGATCCACCGACGGAGTGCCGCAAACTCGTTGGCATCAATCTTTGCGTAGCCGATCTTTGCCGGCTGCAGCGTCGCCACCGCGGCGGTAATCGTTTCTGCCAGTCGCTCCTTCAGAAACGGTACGTAGTTCGGATCGGGCGGCGTTCCCAGCGCTCCCATGCAGCTGCCGGCCGTATGCGTGTGCGTCGCAGAGATCAGCATGTGATCGGTCGGAATGCCGGTCCGCTTCGAGGCCAGTTCCTTCGCCTCATCCAGCAGCGGTCGGGGCATCATGCAGCTGTCGACCACGCAGATCACAATCGTGGTCTCATCATCCGACAGTGCAATTGCCCGGGCATTCAGCCGCGTGTTGATTTCGTCGGTCTGCCGGCTCGTCATCCCGCCGTTGACGAACACCGGCAGAGTGACCGGCGTCACATCACCGGTGACGGCCCCCGCCTGGAACTCGGCTCGGGCGTCAGAATCGACGCAGGCGACGAGAACCGCCAGAGCAAGGAACGTAAAACGTGAGACGAACGTTCTCGAACGGGAAGACATCGGGGCGTGCATGGTCGTAGCCGGACTCCAGACTCTCGACAGGGGGCCGGGGCGGAAGGCGGTCTGGCATCGCACGCCGCCTGAGGCTCGGCGGTCCTGGTGCCGTCTTCACGTCCCGGCAGGGAGGCGGCCCCACTGAGGACCGCTGCCGGTGTAGCTTCGCGTATGTGACGCCGTCAGACAAGCGACCGCTGATGCGTGTCGATGTCTCGCTGGATACTGCAGCAGACGATCGCTGTCGCGATCACTTCGAGAGTCGATCAAGGACGTTCTTCGTAATCTGCGATACCGCCGGATCATTCCCCCGCAGGCCATGTGCCCAGTCGGTCGAGCCGGCCGTCACGACGGTGCCGCCACGCGTGTAGACGCCCAGCACGGCGTTTCCGACGCGATCCTTCGGAAACCGGTCGTACCAGTACGAATCCCCCGGCGCCCACTTTGCCGGACAGGTGCCGAGAACCGAAAACGATTCCGGCGTGCCATCGCGATGAGTGGGGAACGGCAGCCCGTCCTTCCAGACGAGCTCGCAGCCGTCGCATTCATAGCCGACGATCGTGTCCTTCCCACCGAAGCGATCTCCCTGCTTCAGTTCGGTTCCCTCGAACAGCCAGTGATCGGGCCGATGCACGATGTACGACGCCTTGCCGTCCATGAACTGGCCATGGCTGCGGTGGTACCCGCCCCACAGAAACCCGACGCCGGTCAGCTGATTTTCCGGCCGCTGCACCAGGTGATGACTCCACAGAGTACTCAGCAGTCGGTGATCGCCCGTGCGGTACAGCGGATCGACGTTGTACCACTGCTTCCAGCAGGTCAGCGCCCGGCCGTCGTCTTCGCTGCGCACCTGCCAGCAGCAGGTGTTCCCGCTGAAGAACGCCACATTGCCTCCCTCGGCGATGAACTGTTCGAGGTGATCCCGCATCGGCGAGGACCAGTACTCGTCGTGACCGACGCTCAGCACCAGCCGGTAGTGCTTCAGAATCTCGGGATGAAACTCGAGGTCGCTGTTGACGGCATACTCGAGCGTGTACCCGTTCTCTTCGGCCCACTTCACGAACGGCCATTCCCAGTTGCCGAACTGCGAACGGAGCGGACGATCAAACGACACCCGGTGCCCCTGCAGCCCGTCCCGGTCGTGGTACGAGTACAGACTGTGACCACCCCAGTTCGTGTAGGCGTTGTACGTGTTGGTCGACAGCTGCAGCAGGATCTTCGAAGTACTGCCCGGCTGCGCGGCACGCACGACAAAGAACAGCGTCCCCTCTGCAGCCCTGCCCTCTTCGCCTGCGGAGAGCGTGACCTGGTAGTAGCCGCTCTGCCAGTCGGCAGGAATCGTCAGCGTGAACGCCGCTGGCCAGCCGCAGCCGTCGGAGGACGCCCGGTCCGGGATCGCATGGGCCTGGCACGGCACGTCCTGCTTCTCGAAGACCTTTGTCGTCTTCGCTCCCAGGCGTTCAATCACCAGGTCAACGGCCGGTTCGCTCGACGAGAGGTGCAGCGTCACCTCTTCACCCGGCACACAGCTGAGCGTCCCGGCATAGCCGGCGACATAGGGAGCAGCCGGCGGGAGCTGATCGGCCTCGAGAACATTGCCCGTGATCAGAAGCAGGCCCACACAGCCGGCCAGAATCCAGGAGGTCGCGCGCATCGGTTCGTCTGCCTTCCGTTCGGTTCTTTGATGACGTCACGCAACCGGCCATTCCGGCAAGCGCGTGATTGTCCGTCATCCTGAACGGAATCGAGCGGCAAGGGAAGCGAACGCAGCGGATCAGAAGCGGTAGCCGCCCCCCACCCCGATGAAGAAGTCGTCCGAATCGTCGGTCAGACCCGTCCCCGAGCGGATGTCGAACACAAGGTTGTCGGTCGCATAGAAGTCGACACCGATGTTGAAGATCCCGACCGTGATGTTGTCGTCCAGTCCACTGGAGAAGATGCCGTAGTACTCGATGTACATCGTCGACCGTTCCGTCACCTCCAGGCCGATGGCCGCTGACTGCGTCGTGACGGCAAAGTCATCGCCGGCTGGTTCTTCCGGGAGGAATCCGAAGTCGCCGAAAGCGTTCTCGAACATCCCGGTCGAGCCGTACAGCTTCAGCGTCTCGGTGAGCTCCCAGCCGTAGATGAAGTCCATGCCGAACCGCACCCGCTCGGTCGACCATGCCGATCCCCCGGTCGGAACGGTGATGCCCAGCTCGAGGGCGCTCTCGGGGATCAGGCAATTCTGTTCGGTCATGCCGAGCTTGAGCGCCAGCTGCATGTCCTCGGCTCCGTCGACGTTGTCCGCTTCATCGACGAACCGCCAGATGTAGTCGGTCTTCAAACGGACCTCGATATCTTCGGTCAGTCCGTACCGCAGCATCATTTCGGGCAGGGAGTGCGAGGTCTCGATCTCCGCGTCTTCGTCCTTGTAGAAGAACGTGTAGCCCCCTTCGATCTGAAAGACGCCCTTACCAACCGTCACGGTCGACTGCGTGAAGTCGTGACGCTCGGTCTCGATCCGCTCCTCGTACGGATCACGCTCCGGGCCGTGACGTTCTGCCAGGCCGATGTCGTCCAGAAACCGCAGGAACGGTTCCTCTGCCGACAGGCTCGCCGGATTCGCGACCGGCAGCAGCATCAGCGCCAGAATGAGAGCCGCGTGGCAGCGCGTCATGGAAAAACCTTCCGGCCGTGCCGCAACGAAGAAACGGGAGATCGTATCGACCTTCTCGACTCCCGCGCGGCATCGACCGGAGTGGCATCCGACCGGTTCTGCCTTCTGAAACATCTCTGCCGCCGTGCTGTCGCCACATCCGGCACAATCCCTACGGCCACGCATCGCAATCGGCGGCAACGTTGGAAGCACCGAAGTGCTGCGGCTCTGCGGGATCACGTTTCGTCGGAATCGTTCACTGGCCCAGTTGCCAACGTCCCGCACGCTCTCCCGTCCGTTCCTGACGGACGAACCGCTGTCCCGTCCGCTGCTGCAACGCATCACGAAAGCGACTGGCCGGGCGAAGATCAACGTAAGCATCCGATGCCTGAAACGTTCCCTGCCCGGGCACGCCGAGTGTGGCCGTCAACAATCCGTCCGCGGCAATGCGGAAGTCGAACTCCGGATGCCGGCTGCGAAATTCCAGGCGGTACTCAGCACCCTGGGACGTGAAGTCGCTGTCACGAATGGTCCGGTCCCAGCAGCCAAGCTCCGGCCACAGCGCTCGTGGTCTCAGGTCATCGTGTGGACCGTAGTGAACCGCCTGTCCGACCAGCGTCAGCCGCAGTCGACCCGGGACCGGTATGAGCCTGCCGCTTGTATCACGTGGAACCACGGTCACGATCAGACCATCCGCTTCCGGATCACGGTCCCAGTTCGCGAGGCGGGCTGAGATCCACAATGAGGCAATCTCGTGTGACGCAGGACGCGGGACGCTTTCGGGAAACGTCTCGAGAGATTCGACGACTTCGCCGGTCTCGGATGGACCGAGCCAGAACCGGTGCATACGTTCCCGGCTCAACCCGGAAGCGTGATCGCCGGCAATCTGTCTGAACGCGCTGGCAGGGTACGTCCGTCCCCCCAGTGTGACGGACGAGATCTCAATCCAGTCATGTCCGCTGCGGAGAATGACGCCAGGCTGCATTCGCCGAAGCCAGAGAGTCTCGCTGTCGGTTCGATCGTCGATCTGGCCGCGGACCGTTCGGCCGGAGTTCAGTACGACGGTGGCAGTGGGGGGATGAGTCTCAGCGTCGGCATGCGCGCGCTCTGCCGCGACTGTGACGAGTAGCGTCAGGCAGCCGACCATCAGCAGGCGTGTTGCACAGGCATTCATGCTGCCCGGGAGAGGCAACCTTCATACCCGACGCGCGTCCGGGACGATGTGTCAGGCTGCAACGTTTGGTCCGGCAACCGGTTGAGGCGAGGCGCGGGCGGTCGATCCGACGACGGTCGCCATCGGCGATGTTGACGAATGGCAACGCGGCTGTTGCCGCGAGGCATCATTGGCGGGTCAGTCGGAGGGAACCAGCCGCCAGCTACCCGGATCGATCGAGGCGGGATCGCCGGAGCCGAATCCGGGCGGCGGCGAGAGGGCTGCGGCATCGTCGTAGTCGATCGACACATCGATCTTCTTCTCGACCCAGCATGTGCCGCCGGCGATCACCGTCCCCTGAAGCTTGGGGGCCTTCTGACCATTTCCTCCATTGAAGCGAAGATCGCCGGAGCAGTAGATGACGCCGGCCAGTCGGGACGGATAGGTATCGTTGAGGAACAGATCGCTGGAACCTTGGTAGGGCGTAAACAGTGGATTGAAGTTGGTGCCGGCCTCCGACTCCGTGAATCCAATGTCGTCGATCCGGATGTTCAGGTTCCCCTGGACAAGAATCGCCGGATAGTTCGGGTACGCCGGCTCCCAGTTCACCTGGTCCTGGAGATTGACCCCCGAACTGGCATTCAGCACGACCAGGGTGCCGACGATGCGACAGCGTGAGATCTGCAGAGCTTTGCCGGCTGCATCGATCACGTAGATGCCGTCGGAGTCTGCCAGACCATACGGGCTGCTGTAGGGGCTGAGCAGCCTGTTGGACATGGCCAGGCCTCCGTTCCCGTCGTCGAGGAGTCCGCTGCTGATTGTCGTGCCTCTCTCGACATACCAGTCGAAGACGGTTGAGGAATCGGGAAGCGTCTGCACTGCGGCCGGGGCCGTCTGCGTTCCGCTGATCGTTCCCGTGCCGCCGTTGTTGTCGATCGTCTGCGCTTCGACGCTGCCGGTAACGCTTCCCCAGTTGCGGACCGTTCCGTTTGAGCAGATGTCTGCATCGTTGACGGCCAGCGATTCCGTGGTGGAGTAGTTTCCGACCCACAGATCTCCCCCGCACAGCAAGGCGTAGGATAGATACTCGGGCACGGAGGAGCTCCCCAGATCGACCGCACAGGTGCAGACCGCCTCGCCGGCCCGGCCGATTCCGTACAAAGACCGCCGGCCGGACCCCGCGTCGATCAGCTTCCAGGAGAACGTCCCGCCGCCGGCAGAGACGGCGGGCGACGGGTACTCGACATCGAAGCTGTAGTCCGTCTCCCACGTCGGATTCGTGTTGAACTCCGCCAGCGCGTGTTCAATCGCCGACGCGGCAAGCACCTGGGCCTGCAGGCGGTCGCTCTCTGCAGTCGCTGCTTTCAGATACAGACGGGCCACATGCAGTCCGGTCAACGCGATGATCGCGACGATCGTTGCGGTCCCCATCACCGCGATGTAGAGGAATCCACCGCGGGGATGCTGCGAGCGTCCAGTTCTGGTCGGCGTTGCCTGCATGGTCCGGTCGGGGGGCGGATTTCAGTTCGGTTCGTACGTCGCGTAGATGGCGACCCGGCGGGTCTGCTCGTTGCTGCTCGTCCAGGCGGACTCCCAGAGGTTGTTCTTCGACGCATCGTTATTGCTCTCGTGCGTCTCTCCACCCAGAGAGTCGTAGTGATGCCGTCCGCTGCTGCTCCGGTACGAGACGGCCAGATAGTACTCGCCCGCTGCAAGTGGAGTGGGCGCGACGGCCAGTGAGTGCCAGCCGGTCGACGTCGCGTTTCCAATCGCCGTGCTGACAATCAGGTTGCCCGGATTGTTGTTCGCATCGACATCATAGATCGCCATCGTGTAGTCGCTGTTTCCCAGCAGGCTGATGGTCAGGTAGACGCTCAGTTGGACCACCGTGCCCGACTCGCTAAGCGTCGCCCGCGTTCCGATCTGCTTGCGTCGTGTCGACGTCGACAGGAGATACAGGTTGTCGTAGCCAAATGTCTCGGTCGGAAGAAACCACCGCATCCCCCACTCGCTCGAGTCCATGGTGGGCGGCGAAGGGTTGCTGCCAGAGATCAATCGGTCCAGATACGTCAGCTCGAACTGCTGCACGTCGTCCAGCACGGTGACAGCCGGGCCACCGTTGATGGAATACTGCAGTTCCGCCGTCGGCAGCCCGGTCCACTGCCAGGTGATCGTCTCGTTCTCCAGATCGCCGTCACGGTCCGGAACGGTAAAGGAGACCGCGCTGCTGCTGCGTGACACGAATCCCGTCGCATGCTTCAGGTCGACCAGGATGTCGGAGTGAACATCGGCGGCACGCGTTGTGGCTGCCGCTGTCGTCGTTCCATCAAACGAGCGGATCGCCAGAAACAGGCAGCTCGCCAGCCCCGCCATCAGCAGCGTCGCCGAGATCATGCTGATGATCAGCTCCACCAGCGTGTATCCGGGGTGTCGGAGACGCGGCGGCGCGAATCGATCTCTCTGGCAAGAGCGTCGCATCACTGGTCCTTCGCGTGATTGGTGATTTCGGTTCCGCCCTGGAGGGCAACTCCCTGCTCGGTCCCCAGAACCACGCCGACCCACGACTGCACCGTGCTGTCCGCCTCCGGAGCGCTTTCAAGCAGTCCCCACTCGGAACGGTACCCCACCAGGGTCGTCTGGCGGCCTCCCGGATCGGTCACCGTCACCGTAATTCGTTTGAGTCCCTGATCAGCCGCGGAGGTGCTCTGAGGATCGGCAATACTCGCATGGTCGACGGTGACCGATCGCGTCCATCCGGTGTAGCCCGGCAGCGGGACACCATTCCTGTCTTCGGGCGTTGATGACCATCCGTCGTAGTCGTCGACGTCGTCCCACAGGGCACGATTCAGCGACGTCTCCGGCAACTCGATTCCCAGACCACTCAGCAGGTCATCATCCTTGTACTGCTGCTGAACGATCTCTGACATCATCTGGCGGGCCAGCGCCACCGCCTGGTGGTGCGTCTCAGAGGCGACCCACGTCCGATAGATGGCTGCAATTCCGGAAAGCGAACTGACGAGCACCATCCCGACAAGAAACGTCGAGATCGTCACCTCGGTCAGCGTCAGGCCCGACCGGGGCCGACGGCGAGCAGGCCGCTGGATTGTGATGGGAGTCGGCGGGGACATCAGGGCTGAATGCTGATCTTTCCGGTCTGAGCGTTCACGACGACGGTCCGTTGCAGTCCGCCGGATGCGATCACGACCTGTCCGCCGGCGTCGGGACGCCCGTACAGGTCGAACGTCAATGTCGATGCCGTGCCACTTGCACCGAAACTGACCGACACGATCGTCGCAGGCGATGACAACTCGGTCAGGTCGACACGGAATGGCAACGTCGGGTTGTCGACGTCAGTCATCCCGGTCAATGTGTATGAATGCAGATCGGGCTCGAAGACGACATCCTGACTCGTCCCCTTCGTCTTGGCCTGCTGACGCGCATGAAACAGGTCCGCCGCAACCCGGGCTGCTGCCGCCTCGACCCGAAAGTAGTCGCGCGATTCGATGTACCGGGGCGACGCGACGGCGGCCATCAGTCCCACAATCAGGACGGCAAGCATGACGTCGACGAACGAGTAGCCAATTCGCCTCTGGCGAATGCCGGACGGCTGCGATCGATTGGGCCGGCGCATCGGAGTTTTCCCGCGATCGAGGAACTGTCGACCATCAGAACGGATAGGTCACCCGCGGCGGAGATGTTGCCGAAAAGCGACGCACACGGCTGCGGTTCAGCGGTTTCCCTGACGCTTGTGCCGATTTGAACGATCGGACGCCCGAGTTGCGGTCACCGGGCGGACGTGGTCGACGCGAACGGCCGGACAGATGAAGAGTCTGTTCAGATTCCGCGGCGGTGTGGGACGCGCGGGGCGACATTGGCTAAGCTGTCTCCCACGGGGCCGCCTGCCGCACCACTGCGACACACCACACCGCGACACACCACACCGCATTCCCACTGCGCTGAGAGAACTGCCATGTTGTTCCGCTGCATTACCCTCCTGGCTTTGCTGCTGGCATCTGCATCCGCCACAGTGCGCGCCGCACAGCCGGAGTCGTTCGGCAACGTCACCTGCCAGGGACGCTATCCCAACCACCTCCAGGGCGTCTGCACCAACGACAGCGACAGCCTGTACTGGTCGTTTACCACGGTCCTCGTAAAGACCGACCGCAGCGGCAAGGTGCAGAAGAAGATCGACGTCGCCAACCACCACGGCGATCTCTGCTACCACGACGGCAAGGTCTACGTCGCGGTCAACCTCGGACAGTTCAACCGACCCGCCGGACAGGCCGACTCCTGGGTCTACGTCTACGACGCCGACTCCCTCGAAGAACTTGCCCGCCACGAAGTCCCCCAGGTCGTCCACGGAGCCGGCGGCATGGCATACCACGACGGCCGCTTCATCGTCGTCGGCGGGCTTCCCCCCGGCTACGACGAGAACTACCTCTACGAGTACGACGCCGACTTCAACTTCACGAAGCGGCACGTTCTCGACAGCGGCTACACACTCATGGGGATTCAGACCGCCGCCTGGGCCGACGGAGCCTGGTGGTTCGGCTGCTACGGCAACCCACCGACGCTGCTCAAGGCGAACGAGAACTTTGAATTCACGGGCAAGTGGAACTTCAACTGTTCGCTCGGCATTGTCGGACTCGAGCCGGGACGCCTCCTGGTCGCCAGCGGTCACTGCAGCAAGGGCGAAGGCTGTGACGGTCGTCTCCGCCCGGCCGTCGCCGACAAGGATCAGGGCCTCCGGATCGTGGACACGAAGGCTTCCGCTGAGTAACTGAGACAGGAACTGCATTCATGTGGACACACCACACCATCCGCATTGGGCGTCGCGCACTGTTGAAGGCGGGCGCCCTTGTTCTCGCAACCGGCCCGGCCGGACTCGCCGCGGCTGATGAACCGGAACAACGCGACAAAAACGCTCTCCGCATCGGTCTGATCACTGACCTGCACTATGCGGACAAGCCGCCCGGTGGGTCGCGGCATTATCGCGAGACGCCGCGCAAACTGGCAGAAGCGGCCGGGCGCTTTCGCAGTTCCTCGCCGGATTTCATCGTCGAACTGGGGGACTTCATCGACGCGGCCGACAGCGTCGAGAAGGAACTCACCTGGCTGAAGACGATCAACGAGACGTACTCCGGCATCTGCGACGACCGGCACTACGTTCTCGGCAATCACTGCGTCGACACGCTCAAGAAGGAAGAGTTCCTCGAAGCGGTTGGTCGGGATCGGTCGTACTACTCGTTCGACCGGGCCGGCTATCACTTCGTCGTGCTCGACTCCTGCTTTCGCAGTGATGGCGAGCCGTACGGACGCAGGAACTTCACCTGGACCGATGCCAACGTCCCGGCCGAAGAACTGGACTGGCTCGCTGACGACCTGAAGCAGACACGGAAGCCGACAATCGTGTTCGCTCACCAGCGGCTGGATGTGAGCAACAGCCACGGCGTGCGGAACTGCCCGGCCGTTCGCGAGGTGCTCGAGCAGTCCGGCAAGGTCCGGGCCGTGTTCCAGGGACATAGTCACCGCAACGACCACCGCGACGAGCGAGGCCACCGTTGCCCCGACCGCCGCTGTCGACACCGATGGCGACGGGCTCAGCGACGCCGACGAGGCGGCACGCGGCACCAACCCCAACAGCAATGACACGGACGGCGATGGCGTCTTCGATGGTTACGAGGTCTCGGTCGGGCTTGACCCGACGAAGCCGGACACGGATGGAGACGGCGTCAGCGACTACGACGAGGTGGCAGCGGAGACGGTCGATCCAGGTGCCGGGGATGCCGACGGCGACGGGCTGACCGACGGCTACGAGGGTCAGGTGTCGCTGACCGACCCCAACGACGCCGACAGCGACGACGACGGGCTCACCGACGGCCAGGAGGTCAACACCTACGGCAGCAACCCGCTCGTGCAGGACACCGACGGCGATGGACTCACCGACGGGACCGATGTCTCCTGGGGCGCCAGCCCGACGAGCCGGGATACCGACGGCGACGGCCTCAGCGACAGCTTCGAGGTCAACCAGGGCACATCGCCGACCAACGCGGATACGGACGGCGATGGTGTCGACGACGGCTATGAGACCGGGAGGGGAATGAGCCCGACGTCCGTGGATTCCGATGGCGATGGCCTGAGCGACGGCCAGGAGGTCAACACCTGGGGCAGTAACCCGCTGAACCCGGACTCCGACGGGGACGGGCGCAGCGACGGGTACGAGGTCAATTGCGGCCAGGACCCGAACGCGTACACCGATTACACGGATGTCGTCGCCTGTCCGTGACGCTGGCACCGTCGAGAGACGGACTGGCGTGGAGGTCCGGATGTGATGCCCGGTGGCCGCGCCGCGGTCACCGGACAGCCGGCATGGTGGGGTCGCTACGGCAAGGTGAGGTGCCCCTCGCAGGTGTTGCCATCTTTGTAGCTCATGGTGCCATCGGGGCACTCCGTGTTGTACCAGACCACGCCGGTCAGGTCGGCGCCGGTCAGATTGGCGCCGGTCAGGTTGGTGGTTATTAGGTTGGCGCCGCTCAGGTCGGCACCGGTCAGGTCGGCGCCGTTCAGGTCGGCGCTGGTCAAGTTGGCCCAGCGCAGGTCGGCGCCGTTCAGGTCGGCGCCGGTCAGGTCGGCGCCGGTCAGGTCGGCAGACTCCAGGTTGGCAAAGGACAGGTTGGCGCCGGACAGATCGGCGCCGGACAGGTTGGTGGTGATCAGGTTGGCATTTGTCAGGTTGGCGTCAGTCAGCGTGGCGAAGGTCAGGTCGCAGCCCTGCAGATCGTAGCCGGCAAAGCTCTGGCCCGATCCTGGCGCGGAGTCCCGCACGAGGGCGCAGTTGTCGGCCGGCGTCTCGCCGAGCCCGCCGCCAGCGCCGCCATCACCACTGGCGCCGTCATGTCCCGGGGCAGTCTCGCTGTTGCCCGGGGCGTTCGGATCGTGGCCCGGCGCGTTCTCGCTGTTGCCGGGTGCCTCGATCTCAACCGGCGCCGGGTCGGCCTGGACGTCAACGGGAACACCGTCGCCGTTGACGTAGCTGATGCAGTCGCCCTGGTTGGCGAAGCCCACAGTGGGAGCCTCGGCCGAGGCGAGCGTTTCCCAGCCGCCCTGCTTGCAGGCCGCGGCGTTGCCGGGCTGGGCGGCGGTGGCGGCCTGCAGCGCGGCGAGGGTGAGG
>ENA-ORCW01000218-ORCW01000218.1-marine-metagenome-genome-assembly--contig:-NODE-218-length-56486-cov-4.257175_pt1 | contig 56486 bp, 40 predicted proteins | sample MGYA00237784_ERZ508517 | MGnify/ENA primary metagenome ERZ508517 (study PRJEB26187, sample SAMN06268979) | marine metagenome | isolation source: Tt ae E1 feedstock associated aerobic enrichment on...
CCGCCTGGCCAACCAGACGCTGAATGAAGTGCAGCAGGTGTTCGTCGTCGGCGAAGCGGACGTCGGTCTGTTCGAGCAGACCGTTCCGTTCGATGTAGACGGTGTCGGCTCCGTTGACCAGCACGTCGCTGACGTCCGGATCGTCCATCAGCTCCTGCAGCGGACCGAAACCATAGATCTCGTCCATCAGCTCGGCGGCCATCGCCTCGCGATCGACATCCGTGAGCGTCAGATCCGGCTGGCTGCACAGATGCGTGGCAAGCGCCTGCAGCTGGCGGCGGAACTCCGCATCTCCCAGCTCGCCCGCCTTCGACAGGTCGATCGCGTCGACCATCTGACGGTGCAGACGGTTCTTGAGCTGCTGAAAGCTCCGGCGGGCTTCGGCGGCGTCCTGTGTCGCAACAACCATCGTGAGTTCTCCCGTCCCGTAACGGCGCGTTACCGGGTCAACTGCAGCTTGAAGATGTAGGGATTGGCCGACGCACGCTCTTCCGGAGTTCCGTCCCATGGGGCTCCGGGATCGGTGAGCAGTGCGGTTCGGGTCGTCATGACGCAGGGCTGAGCAACGATCTCGAACGAGCCATCCTCGCCTGCGCGAATGTCCATGACGCGAATCGCCACCAGCCGCGTAACCGTCAGCTCACCGAGCGAATCGGTTTCGCCGGCAACCGGGTCCACGTACAGGAAGGCGATGCGGCGGCGGCCGATCATCTCGGCGAGCGGTTCGATGGCATCGGTGAACTGCGCGTCGCATTCGAGGCGATACGGTCCCTGATCGATGCGGATCTCCCCGCCAAAGTCGACCAGATCGGCGACGTCCAGACCCGTTCGGATCTGTCGCGCGAGTTCGTAATGATGCAGTCCGCTGCCGATGTCGATCAGCAGTGTGTTGGCGGCGTCGAGCGGCTGGTCAGTCCCGGCGGTATGAAGAATGATTTCCGGGATGCCGTCCGGTTCGTCGATGACCAGACCATCGCGGTAGCCGTACTCGTCCGGGCCTTCCCGCTCGTCGATCTGCCGTCGCCAGGTATCGACGCGGCGGGGATCGGCCGAGGTTTCCAGGATGCCGAGCGGAAGTGCCGGGATCGGGCCCCCCTCGAAGGGGCGCAGTCCGATGATGCGATTGTCGATCGAGGCGGTCGCGTAGGCGGCAACGTCGCGATACGCCTTGCCGGTCAGCTCGCGAAACAGCCGGGCGACGGGATTGCCGCGACCACGGGTCCGCAGTGCCCGGACGGAGGCGGTGGTCGGCTGATGATCGGTTTCGAGGAACGTCGGCTCGCCGGTCTCGCCACTGATGACGATGTGTCCGAACCGGATGTCGCGGTCGGTTTCGGTATCGACGACGACGGGTGCCCCGGCGACGCGGTTGCCCGCAGCGACCTGAGCGGCGGCCCGGCGGGCAGCCATGATCGGTTCTTCGGGATTCCCGTCGGTCCGCAGCCGCTCGTCGCTGGCCAGTTCACCCGCCGCAGCGAGTGCCGAGGCTTCGGCAGCGGTCCGCAGTTCCGCCTCGGCGGCATCGATCCAGAGCCGGTCGAGCACCAGGGCCATCGCCGTGCCGGCCACCAGCAGCGCCATCGCGATCGCCGGCATGATGCTGCCGCGACGGGCGTGTCGGCCGGATTGTCGATGGAAGCGTTTCACGGCAGGGTGGTCTGGCAGCAGGTCAGATCCGTCAGGAGATCGGGGATGTCGTCGATGTCTTGCAGTGTCAGATCGAGTAGCGATCCCGGCGGGGACCGGACGAAGTGGCCGGGCCGCGTCCCGGCGTCCCGCCGGTGGTGGCCGAGCCGTTGTCCCGTTCGGTGTCCGCGGGAAGACCGTTGCTCGAGGCACCACGGTAGCGGCCACGGTCCCCGTAGCTGTTCTGGTATCGGCGGTCGTTCCAGTCGTACGGCATGACGCTGTAGTTGTCGCTGCGCCGTCCGTTGCGGAAGGTGAGGACGCGGCGACCGGTGCCGCTGTAGATTTCGGTGACGGCCGGTTCTTCCGGCGGTTCGGGCGGATCGAGGCCGAGGATCTCGTCGAAGGTGGCGCGGTCTTCGTCGGCGACGGCCACGCCGCCGGTGCCCGGCCCTTCCGGCGTGTAGGTGAGCTGCAGGGCCCCCTTCTGCTTGGCGAGGATGAGGATGTTGGCCTGCTCGCGGGTCAGTTCGAGAGTGACCGAGTTGGCTCCACGGCCGACGGAACCGGCGCGCGAGGCCCGGTTGATGGCGAGCACCTTGACCCCTTTGAACAGGGTCATCGTCATGCCGCCGGTGTAGTCCTCGTCGGGATAGCTCTCGGGCGTGAAGTGGACGTCGACGTACTGTCCGGGACGGACGAGGCCATCCACGACGGCCGAACCGTCGCCCAGGCCGATGCTGACGGCACGCATGCCGTCGGCGATCTCGAGGGGCGGGTATTCGCCGGGGGGATACAGGTCGGTCGTGCGGATCGGCTCGGCGGCGGTGATCGGGTTGCGGACGACGCGTCCGACGAGCACGCGGTTGCTGCGGACGACTTCGCGATCAAGTCCGGAGCGTCGGGCCGGGCCGAGCGCCAGGTGCGCTTCGGTGATGACGGTTCCCGGTTCGAGGTTGGCGATCGCCATCGGGACGTTGACGACCGGATCTTCCGGCGGTGCTTCGTCGCGGGCGAGCAGGTTCTTGGCGACGTATGCCGTCACCAGACCGCCGACGACCAGCAGCATGATGACCGTCAACATTGCGGGAGTAAGGCGCTTCACGACTGAACTCTCCACTCACTATGCGCAGGGACGAACCGGCGGCTATTCCTTGGCCATCCGTGTCTGACAGTAAAGGTGCCGTCCCTGCAGGTTGAATCCGATCGGCCACAACAGGTTGGGGGCCGCACTCGACATGGGAACGCGGACGCCGACGATCACTTCGTCGCCGCTGTACTGGCCGAGCTCCGCGAAAACGGTGGCCCGGGATGCCATGCGGGGACCGAGGGAAAGCCGGACCGCGTCTTCGACATCCTCGTAGGTGGCCCCCTGAATGCTCGCCTGCCGGGCACCCACGCGGCTCGCTTCGACGACGTCGCCACGGGCAAAGAACAGCAGCGAGAACTCGAACAGACCGAGCAGCAGCGTCGCAAAAATCGGCAGCGTCAGCAGCAGTTCCATGCTGAGGACGCCGCGACGGCCGGGGCGAATCTGTCGGGGGTTCACGTTCATGGCTGGCCTTGTGCTGCAGCCGGTTCACAACAAAACCGATGGGCCATGCCCATCGTGGGAGGCCGCTCGATGATGCAATTCAGACGATGGGCATGGCCCGCGAGGCAACCCTATGGAAGGGTGGGCAGTTTCCAGATCATGACGAGCCAGGTCGACACGGCGACGGGGACGGCATAGGCCATCACGCGTCGTCCCTGCTTCTCGGCGACGGACTCGGTCGGGCGAGGCTTGTCCCTGGCCGTCGGCTTGCCGGTCGCCAGGTATTTCTTCTGTGATCCTTTGACGCCGCGCGTCATCACACTCCAGGCGACGACGCCGACGGTCACCGCCAGCACGATGAAGGTACTGGCGATCATGACGAGCAGTGTGAGCCGGAAGCCGAGCCAGACGCTCAACGCTCCCATCAGCTTCACATCGCCGCCACCACCCCCGCCGACCATCCACAGTGCAAACAGCACACCAAAGCCGACGAGGAAGCCAAGTCCCGCATCGCCCAGGCCGGACCAGCCATGGAAAACGGCCTGGTAGATCCAGCCGGCGAAGAACACGGGCAGAGTCAGTTTGTTAGGGATCCGCCGTTCGCGAATGTCCCAGACCGCAGCAGCCGCGGTGAAGGCGGCAACGACGACGACAAGGACAAGCGAGGCGACACTCAGTTCCGGCATGGAGTCGGCACTCCTGGATCGTGGAGACGTTCGAGTTGACGAAACGCTACTTCACGATCGTTCGACTCGCCGGACGTGTTGCGAAATTGTCACAGATTCGCCAGCCCCATTGTTGCCTCTGACAATCATTCCTTGACGACAAAGCACCACGTCGGCCCGGGAAGGGGGGTGCATGGAGACGGCGTGCCCGGCAAATCGTTGCGACCGCTGCAACCGGGTTGCCGAATTGCCGGCCTGGGGTGGTTCTCGCGGGGGCAGGGATCGGCCGGGTTGTGCCGGTTCGCCGACACGTCCGCGTGGTGCCGGGTGGGTGCTCGCTTCCGAACGGCGGGCGAATCGTGTTCAATGCAGGAAGGCGCCCGAGCCTTTGCGTCCTCCCTTTCTCCGCACTGCTCGATCGAAGTAAGGATCCTCCGATGCTCCGACATCTTCTGATGTTGATACTTTGTCTGAACGGCCTGTTCACGGTGGCATGCGCGGCTGCTGACGATGCGCGGCCGAACATCCTGTGGGTCACCAGCGAGGACAACGGTCCTCATCTGGGGTGCTACGGCGACGACTACGCCACCACGCCCAACCTCGATGCACTGGCGGAGCGGAGCCTGCTGTACCGCAACTGCTGGTCGAACGCACCGGTCTGTGCCCCGGCACGGACGACGATCATCACCGGTGTGTACCCGCCGGCGACCGGTTCGCAGCACATGCGGAGCATGGTGCCGATGCCGGACTTCATGCGGATGTATCCGCAGATCCTCCGCCAGGCCGGCTACTACTGCACGAACAACAGCAAGGAAGACTACAACCTGGCCAAGCCGGACGGCGTCTGGGATGAGTCGTCACGCAATGCGCACTGGAAGAACCGCCAGGACGGCCAGCCGTTTTTCGCGATCTTCAATCACACGATCAGCCACGAGAGCCAGCTTCGCAAGCGGCCGCATACGCCGGTGCATGATCCGGCCGGGGTGCGCGTGCCGGCCTATCATCCCGACACGCCCGAAGTGCGTCAGGACTGGGCCCAGTACTACGACAAGCTGACGGAGATGGATCGCCTGGTCGGACGCAATCTGAAGGAGCTGGAAGAAGCGGGTCTTGCCGATGACACCATCGTGATGTACTACGGCGATCATGGTTCGGGCATGCCGCGGAACAAGCGGTGGCCGTACAGCTCGGGCCTGCGGGTGCCGCTGATCGTTCACATCCCCGAGAAGTTCGCACACCTGCGTCCGGACGACTATCAGGCAGGCGGCGACACGGAACGGCTGGTGAGTTTTGTGGATCTGGCACCGACGCTGCTGAGTCTGGCCGGCATCGAGCCGCCGGAGTGGATGCAGGGACACGCATTTGCTGGTATTCACGAAGCGGAGCCGCAGCCGTATCTGTACGGTTTTCGTGGCCGGATGGACGAACGCTACGACCTGGTTCGTTCGGTCGGCAACGGGCGGTACGTGTACCTGCGTCACTACATGCCCCACAGGATCTACGGGCAGTACATCAAGTACATGTTCCAGACGCCGACGACTCAGGTGTGGCATCAGGGCTTTGAGGACGGCACGCTGACGCCGGAGCAGGCCCTGTTCTGGCAGGAGAAGCCGGTCGAGGAGCTGTACGATCTGCAGACCGATCCGGACGAGGTTCGCAATCTGGTGGGTTCGGCCGAGCACCGGGAGATCCTCGACGAGATGCGGCAGGCGCATCGTGACTGGGTGTTCCGCATTCGCGACGTCGGGTTTCTGCCCGAAGCGGAACTGCACGCCCGCGCCGAGGGAAGCACGCCGTACGAAGTGGGCCACGATCCGGCGGCGTATCCCCTGGAAGAGATCTTCGACGCCGCTCAGCTTGCCGCTGGCCGGGACCGCGAAGCGATTTCTCAGTTGCGGGGGCTGCTGGCGTCCGACGAGAGCGCGGTTCGGTACTGGGGAGCGATGGGGCTGCTGATCCGGAAGGAGGCGGGCGTCCGCGAAGGACGCGACGTGCTCCGGGCGGCTCTCGATGATCCCTCGCCGAGCGTGCAGGTGGCTGCGGCCGAGGCCCTGGCCTGCTACGGCAACGACGACGATGTCCAGCGGGCACTGCCGGTCCTGCTGAAGAATGCCAACCTCGAGGAAAGCGGCCTGTACGTGGCGATGCAGGCGCTGAATGCGATCGACGCGGCGGATGAGCGGGCCGCACCGATCCGGGATGCAGTCGCAGCCCTGCCCCGGCAGGCCACGTCGTACGATCGGCGGCTGCGCGGCTACGTGCCGAACCTGATCGACAAGATCCTGGCCGATCTCGGGGAGTAATCCGCCGTCGGTCGCCCGCGTTACTCTGCCACAGGCTGCCGCGCAGGGCGCGGTGCCGGGGTGGTGACCGCTGTGGTGACCGGGGGCGTCCCCGGGTGCGATGATGTGCCGACGGCGGCCCCGCGTTATGCTGCGCGTGTTGGAGAGACACGCGCAGCATTCGGGCCCATCCCTGAGAGCACACCATGTCCACGCTTGCCGAAGACATCCTCGCGTTCATTGGTCGCTCCGGCTACAAGCCGCTGAAGCCGAAGAACCTTGCCAAGAAGATTGGCGTCACGAAGAAGCGTCTGACGGCATTCGAGGAAGCCCTGGACGCGCTGGAAGAATCGGGGGCGATCCGGCGTTCTTCGAGCGGGCGGGTGCAGCCGAAGACCGCCGCCGGACTGATTGCCGGTGTGATGCGGAGGACCAACAGCGGTGCCGGGTACGTCGTGCCGCACGAGCCGCGTCCCGCCAACATCCAGGGCGACATCTACGTCGACCAGCGCGACATCAGCGACGCGTTCAGTGGTGATGAGGTGCTGGTTCGTCTGACCGGACGTCGACGGAGCGGGGGGCAGCGATGCGGTGCGGTTGTCGACGTGGTCGAACGGGCCACCAATACGTTCGTCGGTACGTACTTCGAGGAGGCGGGGGCCGGCTGGGTCGAGATTGACGGCACGAACTTCAACGAGCCGATCTGGGTTGGCGATCCGGGAGCCAGGGGAGCACAGGATGGCGACAAGGTCGTCATTGAGATGCTGCGGTTTCCGTCTGCACACGTTCCCGGGGAGGCAGTGCTCACGAAGGTGCTGGGCGCACGGGGCGAGCCGGGCGTCGATACTCAGACCATCATCTACGAGTACGGGCTGCCGGACGAGTTCCCGGAAGACGTTCTCAGCGAAGCCCGTCTGGAGGCGGAAAACTTCAGCCCGGACGATCTCGGAGATCGTGAGGATCTGACGAAGACAACCATCGTCACGATCGACCCGGCGGACGCGCGTGACTTCGACGACGCAATCTCGCTGGAGCGTACCGACAACGGGCACTGGCTGCTGGGAGTGCACATTGCGGATGTGGCACACTTCGTCCAGCCGGGCAGCATCCTGGACCGGGAGGCCGAGAAACGCGGCAACAGCGTCTACCTGCCGACGCAGGTGCTTCCCATGCTGCCGGAGGTGATCTCCAACGGGCTGGCGAGTCTGCAGGAGAAGAAGGTTCGCTTTACGAAGTCGGCGTTCATCGAGTTCACCGAGGATGGGACACCGGTACATACGCGGTTTGCGCGGACGGCGATCCAGGTCACGAAACGGTTCGCGTACGAGCAGGTGCTGCCGGTCGTCCGGGAGCCGGAACGGTTCAAGGGCAAAGTGTCGGCGAAGGTCCGCAAGCTGCTGGCCGACATGTACGAGCTGGCGATGACGTTGCGTGCCCGGCGGTTCCGTCGGGGGGCGCTCGAACTGGACATGCCGGAGATTGAACTTGAATTCGACAAGGATGGTCGGGTCAGCGGTGCCCACGAGTCGGTGCACGACGAAAGCCACCAGATGATCGAGGAGTTCATGCTGGCGGCGAATGTCGCGGTGGCGACAAAGATGGCCGACATGGACTGGCCGTTTCTCCGCCGCGTGCACGGCAGTCCAACGCCGATGAAGCTGAAGGCGTTCTCCGAGTTTGCCGCCGGCCTCGGATATAAGATGAAGACGGCCGAGAGCCGCAGCGAACTGCAGAAGGTACTTGCCGAGGCGAAGGGGGAACCGGAAGAGTACGCGATCAGCTATGCCCTGCTCCGCAGTCTGAAGCGGGCCGAGTACTCCCCCGCCGAGCTGGGACACTACGCCCTGGCAGAGGACCACTACTGCCACTTCACCAGTCCGATCCGACGGTATCCGGACCTGATCATTCACCGGATGATGGACGCGATTATCTCCGGCAATGCGACCTATGCCGGCCCGGGCATCGAAGGACTGACGAAGCTGGGGCTCCACTGTTCGACGACCGAGAGGCGTGCCGACAGTGCCGAGCGCGAACTGACCCAGATGAAGCTGCTGCACTACCTCGAGTCGCGGATCGGGGATGAGCTCGATGCGATCATCACCGGTGTGGAGCGGTTTGGGATCTTCTGCCGGGGAACCGAACTTCCCGCGGAGGGACTGGTCCACATCAGCACTCTCGCGGGCAACGAGATCTTCGATTTCGATCGAGCGTCGCATTCGCTCGTCGGGAGACGCAGCGGCGAGACGTATCGGCTGGGCGACCGTGTCCGGGTCAGTGTCGCGCATGTTGACGTCGACCGCCGGGAACTGGACATGAAGCTGGTGAAGCGGCTTCCCCACACCGGACGGCGGCGAAAGGCGGCCGGTCCCAGGGGCACGTCATCCCGCAAGGGAGGCAAACCTTCAGGTGGCGTCCGGAAGGACCGGTCCGACAAGGGGCCGAAGCGTTCCGCCAGGAAGAAACGCTCGCGCCGTCGCCGGTGACCGCCTGGCGGGCACGCCCGGCGGAATCGCGCCGGTGTTGCCGGTCCTGCGGACTCTGCCGGCTGGAGGTACGCGCGAGCGAGAGAAATCACGCGACATTCACCGGCGTCGTGCTGTCTGGCGTCTTAGAGTCGTGCTGAGCCGAGGTTCCCGCGGGGACCTGCGGCTTGCTGCACATCCGTCAGGAACGGATTGACCGTCCCACCGGAGCCCTTCATGAACGCCGCTGCCCACCCCGTCATCCTGCTCGAGTTCAACGAGTTGACGCCCTGGCTGATGGACCGGTTTATCGCGGAGGGACATCTGCCCAATTTTCGTCGGCTTCGCGAGCAGTCGCTCGTTGGCGTTTCGGATGCGAAGGCCGATGGGGAATGGCTCAACCCCTGGGTGCAGTGGGTGACGATTCATTCGGGGCGCGACCATCGGGATCATGGCATTTTCCGGCTCTCGGACGCTCCCCGGATGGAGACGCCGGCGGTCTGGGATCTGCTGTCGGATGCGGGTCTGCCCGTCTGGGTCTGCGGGTCGATGAACGCGTGGTACTCGGTTCCGCTGAACGGGCACGTCCTCCCCGATCCGTGGTGTCAGAACGTTCTGCCGTGGCCGCGGGGAGAGTTTGACCACTTCTATCGGTTCGTGCAGGCGAACGTGCAGGAGCACGCCAATGTCCGGGCACCGCTGGAAATCTCGGACATCGTGGCGTTCCTGAGGTACATGGTCGGACATGGTCTGAGTCTGTCGACGGCGCGCGGGATCCTGCGACAGCTGGTCGCAGAGCGTCTGGGCAACCAGCGCTGGAAACGGGCTTCGGCGATGGACGCGCTGCAGTACGATGTCTTCGCGCGGTACTACCGCCGGCATCGTCCCGCGTTCTCGACCTTCTTTCTGAACAGTACCGCCTTCTACCAGCACCGGTTCTGGCGGAACATGGTGCCCGAAGAGTTCCAGATCAAGCCGTCGGCCGGCGACCAGCGGGACTACCGCCACGCGATCCGCTACGGCTACGAGACGATGGACCGTCTGGTGGGGCGGTTCCTGCGACTGGCCCCTGATGCCACGATCATGCTGATCAGCGGTCTCGGGCAGCAGTCGTATTCGGACATGGACATCGCCGGCGGCAAACGGGTCTACCGGTTGCAGGGTGGCGATGTTCTGTCGGACCTTCTGGGGGTGACCGGAACGTTCCGTTACGAGCCGATCATGGCGGACGAGTTCTTTCTGCGGTTTGAGAGTGAGGCGGACGCGCGGGCGTGTGCCGACCGCCTCGCCGGATTCCGGCTGCCGTCCGGGCACGAGGCGTTTGATGCCCGCGTGCAGGGGCGGGATGTGATCGGTCAGTGCCGCTGCCGTGAACTGATGGGACAGGATGCCCGACTGGCTCATCCTGATACGGGCGGCACGGTGCCGTTTCACGAAGTGTTCTATCGGGTCGACTGCATCAAGAGCGGCCACCACCATCCGGAAGGGATCCTGTGGGTGCGGTTGCCGTCCCGGCAGCATGCGGTCATCGAGGAACCGGTTGACCTGACGGCGATTGCGCCGACGGTGCTGGAGCTTCTGGGTGTGGACCGACCCGAATTCATGACGGGGCGGTCGTTTCTTGCGGGCAATGACGGTCGCCGCGGTGCGGAAGCGGAGTTGGCTGCCGCGGTCCCGTGAATTCTTCAGACTGCCGTGCCACACGCGTGGGCGGATGCGATATCGTTTGGTGCCCTGCCCCGGATGTTCCTCCGTTGACCTGCAATCGTCCCGATCTGCCGGGTCGACGGTACACGAATATTGTCCCGGACCCGACAATACGTTTTACTGACCGCCCCCGGGCCGCTCTGAGCGCGAGCGCCCACGGTCTCTGATCGATCGAGGAATCCAACCATGCGTGTTCTGGTGACCGGAGGCGCCGGCTTCATCGGCAGCCACATTGTCGACGTGCTTCGCGGTGAAGGGCACGAGTGCTTCGTGGTCGACAACCTCTCTTCCGGATCGCCGGACAACCTGCCGGCGGACGTGCGGCTGTTCGAGGTCGATATCCGCGACGGCGACCGGCTCCGCGAGGTCTTCGACGAAGTCCGTCCCGACTGGGTCAGCCATCAGGCCGCCCAGATGTCGGTGAGCCGTTCGGTCCGCGAACCCGCCTTCGATGCCGAAGTGAACGTCATGGGGCTGCTGAACGTCCTGGGCGAGTCACAGCGGTGCGGCGTCCAGCGACTGACATTCGCCTCGTCCGGTGGCGTGCTGTACGGCGATGTCGAGTCACCCGCCGACGAGGATCACCCGGCCGACCCGATTTCTCCCTACGGAATCAGCAAGTGGGTCGGCGAACGGTATCTGCAGTTCTACGCCCGCGACTACGGCCTCAAGAGCGTCGCACTGCGGTATGCGAACGTCTACGGGCCGCGGCAGAATCCGCATGGGGAAGCCGGCGTGGTCGCGATCTTCTGCACCAAAATGCTGCAGGGAGAGGCGGCGACGGTGAACGGGGACGGGAAGTACATTCGCGATTACGTCTACTGCGAAGACGTCGCGCGGGCCAATCTCGCAGTCTTCCAGTCGGAATCGGACGCCGGGTTTCGAGCCTACAACGTGGGGACCAGCGTGCCGACCGACGTCAACGAGCTGGAGGTCAGCCTCCGCACGGCCTGCGGGGCGGTTCTCAAGGAGGTCGGCAGCGAACTCCAGGTGCCCGAGGCTGGTCACGGGCCGCCTCGGGCGGGCGATCTGCGATCGAGCCTCGTCTCTTACGCCCGGGCACAGCAGGATCTGGGATGGCAGCCGCAGGTCGCGCTGGATGACGGCATCACTCAGACCGCCCGCTGGTTCTATGACAAGCTGTCGGCCGGGGCCTGATGCAACTGCCGGGCGCGTGCGCGGCTGACTGATTCGAATTGATCCAACCGGGGCCAGAGTTCCCGACGCATTGACGGAGAAAGAGCAACCATGTCTGTAATCATCGTCACTGGCGGTGCCGGCTTCCTGGGAAGCCACCTGTGTGACCGGCTGCTGGAGCGTGGCGACGAAGTGCTGTGCGTCGACAACTACTTCTCCGGACGGAAGGCGAACATCGCCCATCTGATGGGGAATCCCCGGTTCGAGCTGATCCGGCACGACATCGTGCATCCGCTCTTTCTGGAGGCGGACCAGATTTACAACCTGGCCTGCCCCGCCTCGCCGGTCGCCTACCAGTACAACCCGATCAAGACCATCAAGACGTCGACCGTCGGCATGGTGAATGTGCTCGGTCTGGCGAAACGGTGTCGGGCCCGCGTCCTTCACACGTCAACTTCGGAAGTCTACGGCGACCCCACAGTCCACCCGCAAAAGGAGGACTACTGGGGGAACGTCAATCCGATCGGCCCGCGAAGCTGCTACGACGAGGGGAAACGGGTCGCCGAGTCACTCTGCATGAACTATCACCTGGCACACGACCTGGAGGTCCGTATTGTGCGGATCTTCAACACCTATGGGCCGCGGATGGACCCGAACGACGGCCGCGTCGTCTCGAACTTCATCATGCAGGCCCTGAGGGGCGAGCCGTTGACGGTGTACGGTGACGGCAGTCAGACGCGGTCGTTCTGCTTCGTCGACGACCTGGTCGAGGGACTGATCCGGATGATGGATCAGGACGAGCAGACCGGACCGGTCAATCTGGGCAACCCGGTCGAGAATACGATGATCGAGCTGGCCAGGGCCGTGCTCGAGGTGACGGGGTCAGACTCGGAGCTGATCTTCGAACCCCTTCCCCAGGACGATCCGAAGCAGCGCTGCCCGGACATCACCCGGGCCCGGAACCTGCTCGGCTGGGAACCGTCGGTCGATCTGAAGACCGGTCTGACGGCGACGTCCGAGTACTATCGCAAGACGCAGTTCGGGGACTGAGGGAGGCTGTCCCCGGCCCCGTTGTATCAGTGATTCCGAATGCTCCGCGACACCGGCCGGGGCGATTCAGGTTGACTGGCGAAGACGATGCTCCGCAGATTTCTGGTCAACTACTACGAACGTCATCAGCATCCGGCGAACCAGCTGCTGCACCTGATCGGTTTGCCTGTGACGTTTGTGGTGCCGGTGATTCTTCTGGTGCAGGGCCGCTATCTCTTTGCGGCGATTAGCTTTGTGGTGGGCTATGCGTTGCAGTTCGCAGGCCATGCCATCGAGGGGAACGACGCGGGTGAGGCGATCCTGGTGAAGAAGATGCTGGGAAAACCTTACGTGTCTACTATTCCGCGTTCGATTGAGTCATCCCGCGACGATTGATCCGCCGATACCAGTTGTACCGTCTGGAGCGGATCGACGTCTTGCTGTTCGCGCTCCCACCCGACTCCGGAGTCGGGGCGGTGCAGTCGACGGCTGCGCGGAGGCCGGATTAGCGCCGGAAGTCGGTGCCCAGGCACCGCCGAAGCTATGGGATGATGATGCATGCTGCCTCTGACGAAACAACTGCAACGCCGAATTTCGGCTCTGACCGCTGCCCTCACGCTGGCTTCCGGTTGCGCACACGACTCGCCGAACCTGCACTACCTTGGTGACGCGGAACTGCGTTACTACAAGGAGCAGGCGACGGAAATTGACTACCCCGCTGTTGCCCAGCCGACCCCGGAGCAGGTCGCGTTCTCGACCGAACCGAATACGCTTCGCCTCGAAGAACACCGCGAAGTCCGCGAAATCACACTCTCCGAGGCCGTGCATACCGCTCTGGCCAACAACGAAATCATCCGCAGCGGTTCCCAGTTCCTTTCGCCGGGGAACTCGATCCTCGCCAACCCCAACAACACTCCGTCGGTGTTTGATCCGGCGATTCAGGATTCAGGCGTCCTGTTTGGCGGCCGTGGCGTCGAAGCGGCACTGTCAGCATTCGATGCTCAGCTGAACGCCACCATGCTCTGGGGGCGGAACGAGGCCATCCAGAACAACGCCTTCTTCGGCGGTGGAGCGATGCCCGGCGGTACGCTCGTTCAGGAAACCGCGCAGTTTCGTGCTTCGCTGCAGAAACAGTTTGCCAGCGGCGGCCTGCTGAGCCTGAATCACAACGTCGACTACCTGGGAACGAATCTCGGGGCCTCGCAGCTGTTTCCGTCCGTTTACACCGGTAACGTCTCGCTCGATTACCAGCATCCCCTGCTTGCGGGAGCCGGCACCGAGTTCACCCGGATCGCCGGTCCGATCGCTCAGAGCTTCGGCGGGATCAGCGGTGTCTCGCAGGGTGTGCTGATCGCCCGGATCAACAACGACATCTCGATTGCCGAGTTCCAGGCCAACGTCCGCGACCTCGTCAAGGACGTCGAGGATGCCTACTGGGACCTGTACCTCGCCTACCGCAATTTCGACACCGCCGTCATCGCCCGCAACTCGTCTCTCGGAGCCTGGCGGACGGCTGAAACCCGGTGGCGTGAAGGTGATCGGCACCGGGGTGAGGAAGCTCAGGCTCGCGATCAGTACTTCGCCGCCGAAGCACTTGCCCGCAGCTCGCGGTCGAACATCTACACATCGGAGACGCGGCTTCGGCGTCTGATGGGGATCGAAATCAACGACGGGACCGTGTTGCGTCCTGCCGACGAGCCGGTCACCGCGGAGGTCGTCCCGGACTGGTACGTCAACCTGACCGAGGCTCTGACGAACCGGGTGGAGCTCCGCAGCCAGAAATGGAACATCAAGAGCCTCGAACTCCAGCTGTATGCCGCCCGCAGCCTTGTCCGGCCCCGGCTGGATCTGGTGGCGAGCTACCGAGTCAACGGCTTCGGCGATGAACTCCTCTCGCAGGAAGATCAGGACGTTGCAGGGACCGCCCAGGGGCTGAACAGCTTCTACGAGACCCTCAACCAGAATGACCAGACCGGTTGGAATCTGGGCGTGCAGATGAACCTGCCGATCGGGTTCCGGTCGGCGAAGGCTCAGGTTCGCAACTACGAGCTTCGTCTGGCCAAGGCCCGTCAGGTTCTCGAGGTCCAGGAGCAGGAAATCGGTCACGAACTGGCCGCGGCCTTCCAGGAACTGACCCGGGCCTACGCGACTCTGGAGTCCAACTACCATCGACACATCGCGGCGAACGAGAACGTCGAAGTGCTCGAACGGCGGTACGAAGGTGGTCTGGACGACGTGGATACCGTGCTGCGTGCTTACGAGCGTCGCGCGACAGCCGAAGTGGCGTACTTCCAGAGCCTGATCGACTACAACAAGGCACTGGTCGATCTCGAGTACCGCAAGGGGACGTTGCTGGCCCACAACAACGTTCACCTGATGGAAGGTGGCTGGAATCCCGAGGCATACAACGAAGCCTGGGAGCGGGCCCGTGCCCGCAGCCACGCGTTCGATGCCGGAGGAATCATCCACACGATGCCGGCAGAATTCGCGACCGACGGACCGTTCGGCGAAGTCGGCTTCGCGACTCCGGAAGCGGCCAACGCCCTGCACGGCTCGGCAGCTGGCAGTGCTCCTCCGGCCCCGCCGACCATGGATCTTCCGCCCGGGGCACCGCCTGCTGAGGATGTCCCGATGGTCGATCCGCCGGCGGCAGGACCGACCCCGGCAGCGGATGAGTAATCCGGGAGTGGTGTGAAAACAGGAACGGCACGTCTCAGGTGTGAGGCGTGCCGTTTCTTGTTGCGCAGCGAAGAGCGACGGGTGTCCCGGTGCAATCGGCCCGGTGCCTGAACGGTAGGACGCCTTCTCGGACGGTCGGCCTGCGTGGGCAGCAGGCGGGGGCGTCAACGGCGGATCTCAAACGAAGCCGGTCTCTCATGTCCCGGACAGGGAGACTCGTCCACGGACGAGATGTATCCGGCCATCGTTTCCTGGACGTCGTCGACAAATGCCCGAACGGCCCGTGCCGGACCGGCGGCGACGAGCTCAACCGTTCCGTCGGGCTGGTTCCTGACCCAACCGGACACACCATGCGACGCGGCAATGCGGGAGGTCGTGAAGCGGAATCCGACTCCCTGTACACGTCCCCGAAATACGATGTGCCGACACGATTCGGGCATCGTGGATCACAATCCGGCAGTGCAGCCGCCGCTGAACTAGCGTGGCGAAGGAACGCCCGTGGACCGCTGGCGGTTTCCGCCCGACTCTCCATTGACGGTCGGAGGCGTGACGCAGAGTTCCTCGCGGACGATGTTCATTTCGCGTGGAGCGTCGATGCCCAACCGGACCGTGTTCGGTCCGATGCGGACAATCGTGACGGCCACGTTGTCTCCAATCAGGATGCGTTCGCCCGGCTTTCGCGACAGGACAAGCATAGGTACCCCTCCCAGCATCCCCACGACACGGGCCCCCCGGTTGTGCCGCCCAGCCATCAATGACCGCACTTCCAACAGCACATTCTCTTCGGGAGACCTCCCACACAGTGTCATCACCCTGAGGATGTGGTCGAAAAGATAACAGCCCGGACTCTCGATGGCCAGAAGAATCGGCAATTTTCACACAAACGCGACTCCGGCGGGGTGCCTGCTTTTTGTGCATCGGCAGGGTGCCCAAAGAGTGGGCATTTGCGTGTCTGCCAGAATGGCACGTGCCGGGGTGTGCTCGCCTGGCCGTGGGTGACAGGCGGCGCAGCGTGGATCGCGGCCGGGCAGAGGCGGAGCTGGGGGAGAGTGTCCGCTGGTCGCGAGGGGCGGGCGCGAGGGTGGACGGCAGCGTGTCGGCGGAGGTGCGGTGCGCAATCAGAGGCACGGCAAGCCAGGGCACGGCGCATGAAAAAAGGCGGCCGAACCGGTTGGTTCGACCGCCATGACCCCAAGGGGATTTGAACCCCTGTTCCTGGACTGAAAATCCAGTGTCCTGGGCCAGACTAGACGATGGGGCCGTGAATGTGCGGACAGGGTATCCAGCTCTCGCAATGTGTCAAGCGGTCCGGCCAAAAAAGTGCCGGAGAGCGACACGGAAAGCTATCGGCAGGTCCGACGGGGGGACATTAGCCCTTCTCGGTGTCGAGGCGGGCAGCTTCCGATGCCCGGCGGAGAGCTTCGTAGACTTCGCTTCGATGGATGGGAACATCACGAGGGGCCTCGATGCCGAGGCGCACCTTATCTCCGCGAATCTCGATCACCGTGATCGTAATTCGCTCGTCGATGATGATGCTCTCATTCTTTTTCCGCGACAAAACGAGCATGACCCCGCTCCACGAGGCGAAACCCTTTCGCTGTTGGGTGCTGGGCTCGAAACCACCCGCGTGGTTCCGATATCAGCTTGAGTTGCAGCAACTCGTTAATACCACAGGATTTTACGCCCACCCCGCACAATCGTCAATGGGCGATCCCCCCTGGCCGGCCAGCGTGTCGCTGCGGTCAGCGGGGTCTCCGGGATGGTGCGTCCCATTCCCGGACACACTCAATGCTATCAGGGTCCACCGCGGATTCAGCAAAATTGCGGCGATCTTTCAGGAAATCCCGCAAGTTGAAGGTTCGGGCGAGATTGGTATACTTCACGATTCCGCATTCCTGCGGATCGACGAAGTCGAGAGGAGTTCTGCTCACCAGGCGAGCCGGAGACGATAAGAGTGTCGACAAGTGGATGGAATGCCAGCGATCTTACCGGGGCACCACCGGTCCCTCAGCCCGAACAGGTCAACTTCGTCGGCCTGATGCGTGACAGCGCCAACTTCGGGCCGGACGAGCTGAAACAGGTCGTCGGAGCCATGAGCGGTCCAGGTGCCGGCGACTTCCGCCGCGCCGTGGAACAGATCGACGCAGAGTCGAGCAACAATCCCACCCTGAAGGAGCGGGCCGGGATTGGACTGTTCTTCCTCGGCCGCCATCGTCGCTGCGTCGAAACGCTGACCGGCTGCGACGGCGGACTCGGGCGGTACTACCTCGCGCAGGCTCTGGCGACTCTTGGCGAACACACACGCGCTGCCGAAGAATTCGCCGAAGCCGGCAAACGCGGCTTCAACCCGATCGAGTGCACCTTGCGGCAGGCGGGTGAAATCCGTCGCAGCGGAGACCTCGACGGCGCCGAAGAGATCATCCGCAGCACCGGTGGCGATGGGGCCCGGCTCGCCGAGTACTCCTACCAGATGGGCTCGGTCCTGTTCGACCGGGGTGATACGTTCGGCGCGATCGAGTACTTCGAACGAGCGGTCGACATGGACCCGCACCACTCGCGGGCCCTGTTCTCGCTCGGGCTGCTCAACAGCCTGCACGGCAACGATGACGAAGCGATCCGCCTGTATGAGCGTTGCCTCTCCAAGCCCCCCTATTACCTCGGGGCGCTGCTGAACCTCGGCCTCCTCTACGAGGACAAGGAGAACTACGCGGCGGCACAGTACTGCTTCGAGCGTGTCCTCCAGCAGGATCCCGGCAACGAACGGGCCCTGCTCTACCTGAAGGACATCGAAGCCACCAGCAACATGTACTATGACGAGGAGACGCTCAAGAATCAGCAGCGGCTCGAGCAGCTCCTCAACCGTCCGGTCACCGACTTCGAACTCTCGGTCCGCAGCCGCAACTGCCTGACCGCGATGGATATCGAAACGCTCGGCGACCTGACGCGGATCAGCGAGCAGGAACTGCTGGCCGGCAAGAACTTCGGCGAGACGTCGCTCGAAGAGGTCCGCGACCTGATGGCCGCCCACGGGCTGTCGATCGGACAGAACCTGCACCAGAAGTCCCGCGAACCGGCCTTCAGTACCAAGGATCTCTCGCCGCAGGAGCAGGCACTGCTCGGCACGCCGGTGACCGACCTCAACCTGTCGGTCCGGTCCCGCAAGTGCATGACCCGCCTGGGAATCACCACGATCGGCGAACTCGTGCAGCGGACTCCGGACGAACTGCTCGCCGCCAAGAACTTCGGCGTGACGTCGCTGAACGAAATCCGTCAGCGGCTGACCGAGCACGGCCTGAAGCTGCGGAACGACTGATCTGTATCGGAATCACCGTCCGAAACACAGCTCCGAAACACAGCGGGGGGCTCATCGGCGAGCCCCCCGTTTTTCGTTCGCAGGTCGGTGCGGTTGCTGGCCTGCGGCATTGCGCGACGGCACAAGGCCGACCAGCCCGGCCAGGTCAGCCGATCTTCCGCAGGCAGCCACTCAGGTAGTCGCGTGCCGCGTTGATCTCCGCGGTGACGGCGTCGGTGGTGTCGAGGATCGGGATGCCCCGCGGCACCGGGTGCATGAAGATCTCGGTCCGGCCCTGATAGTCGATCTCCTTGAGGGCGGCCAGCAGCGGCGTCCAGTCCAGCGGTCCCCGGTGAGGCAGCTGCATCAGTTCCTGGTCCTTGGGAAGCTTCGTCATGCAGCCCATGCCGTGCTCCCACGCCTGGATGTGGACCAGTCGGTCTCCCAGCGTGCGGATGTGATCGGCGAGCAGCTGCGGATCCTGAGGCATGTGATACGGTGCCAGCGCGATTCCCAGATGCGGCGAGGGAATCGCATCCAGCAGCATCTGCTGTGCGTCCTGAGACGAGATCAGGCTCCCGCTGTGATTCTCCAGGCCGAGGATCAGTCCCCGGTCGGCGGCAGCGTCAACGTGGGGCCGCAGCTTTCCGGCGAAGCTCTTGACGGCCGACTTCAGTTCGTCGCCGGTCAGCCCCTTCGGTCCCCCGCTGTTGCAGATGACCATGTCGCCACCCAGCCGGCGGACCAGGTCCATCTCCCCCTGCATGTTGAAGATGCCGTACTTGAAGCAGGTGAAGCTGCCCAGCTTGACGTTGTTCTGTTTGAGCAGTTCGGCGAAGGCATCCGGCCCCATCTCGTCGATCTGCTCGCGCTGGTTGCCGTGCCGCTCCGCCCAGATCTCGATGTACTCGGCCCCGGTCTTGCGAACCTCCGGCAGGATCTCCGACAGCGGCGCCTTGCCATACATGCAGGAGGCGACGATGTAGTTGAGCTGGAACGGTGCCTCTGCGGCCGTCGCCGTGCGAGCCAGCAGGCCGGTGGCGGCCAGTGCCGCACATCGTCTGTGAAAATCACGCCGGGTCAGATGCGATGTCACGGTGTGGTCCTCTGCGGAGTTGAAGGTCGTCGCGGCAGCGGCATGGCGTGCCATCCGGCGGACGCCCGTTGCGGGAATGCGCTTCATCGATATCGTATCCGGAAGGATGAGCGGACGAAAACCGCCGTGGCTGTCTCTGCCTGCCCGTAAACGGGACGATTTGAATTTCCCCCGGGCCGCTGCTAGTTTCTTCGGCTCTGCTGCAGGACGTTTCTGCTCGACGGTCGTTGCAGGCCGTTGTTCCGCCCCGGTTGTGGTGTGAGAGGTACGGACATGGTCGCTACGGCCGGACTGGCGCTGGGGCTGGCGCTGATCGGAGGCTACCTGCTCGGGTCGATCCCGTTTGGCCTGCTGATCGGCTGGAAGGTCGGCAAGATCGATCTTCGCGAGCACGGAAGCGGCAACATCGGGGCGACGAATGTCGGCCGGACCCTGGGAGCGAAGTGGGGGTTCGTCGCCCTGGGGCTCGATGCCCTCAAGGGACTGCTGCCGGTCCTCCTGGCTCCGCTGCTTCTCGGCGGTCTCTCGAGAGAGGCCGCTCCACATCTGGGCGTCTTTGCCGGCGTGGGGGCGGTGCTCGGGCACATGTTTCCCTGCTGGCTCGGCTTTCGCGGCGGCAAGGGGGTGGCGACGGCACTGGGAGTGGTTGCGATGCTGGCGCCGCTCAGCACACTGCTGGCCGCCGGCGTCTTCGCCGTCACCTTCGCGGTGTCGCGAATCGTCTCTCTGGGCTCGATGCTGGCGGCAATCACGTTTGCGGTGGCCCAGTTCTGGCAGCTTGGGCCCGCGCCGTTTTCGAAGAACACCTGGAGCATCGCCGCGTTCAGCATCGCGGTTCCGCTACTGATTCTCGTGCGACACCGCGAGAACGTGAAGCGGCTGCTGCAGGGGACAGAGAACCGCTTCGGTTCCGGGAGTTCCTCGGCAAAGAGCACCGATTCCGAAGAAGCGGGCGAAGGCTGAGACGGACCGCCAGCGCCTCGCTTCGCGCAGCCGCTTCTTCACTTTGCGGGCGCGAAGGACATTCGTCCACAGCGACAGTGCAGTTCCGGACTACTCAACCTCGATCACGTTCTGCAGAGCGTGATCCGAAAGCTCGCCGAAGGCCGCATGCGTGGCCAGTTGCTTCGAGTAGTAGGTGTCGGTTGTCCCGGACAGGACAACCCTGGCCCCCTCGCACTCGACCCGCAGATCGCGAATGTGATCGCCGGTTCGGGAGCGGACGGTCCGTTCGATGCGAGCAATCAGTTCGGCGAGTGCCGGATCGGCCCCGTCATGTCCGGAGAGTCGACCCGCCTGAGACTGGCCACGGAACGTCATCTTCTTCCTCCATGAAAATCCACACTGAAATGCCCCGCGCGCGGACAACGATCCGTCGTTGACGTCTGGCAACCGGCAATCGGCCGGTCAGACCAGATGGTGTTCCTCGTTGCCCGCTGGCGGCCCTCAGTGTTGGTCGATCTCCTTTCCGAAGATCGATCAAACCAACGTCTGATTCTACCGCTGCACGATTCGCCCGGTCAAACCGGAGACGGTCCCTGTGCTGCGAAATGCCGGCAAAGTCGCCATGGCATGTGTGGCTCAGGCGGCCGGCAGGCCAGCGACCCGCTCGTCGTCCGTGGACTCGATCACGCGCATCGATTTCCACCGGCCGCCGCGAAAGCGGATGCAGAAGCCGATCCCCATCGCGGTGATGTAGACGCTCGCTGCCCCCCAGCTGCCGTACAGGCCATGCTGCGGGTTGTGGTGACTGATCCACCAGGCGGGAAGAACCAGCAGGCCCCAGCCGCACAGCAGTGTCCACCAGAACGAGAACCGCGTGTCGCCGGCACCCCGGATGGCCGACCCGAATACGATCGCCAGTGCATCGAACAGCGAGTAGATCGCCACGAATCGCAGGAGCACGACCACGACCGGACGGATCACGTCGAACGACTCGAGACGTGCAAATGCGGCGTAGGGCATCAGCAGCAGGTCGGGCAGAAACAGGTACGCCGTCGCCCAGAACGCCATGTACCCCAGCGACACCTGCAGGGCGCGATACGTGGATTGCTCGGCGACCAGCGGTCGATCCTCACCGATGCGCCGCCCCACCAGTGTCATGATGGCCGTGCCGAGACCGAACATCGGCACGAAAGCGAGCGAGTTCAGATTCAGGGCAATGTTGGTCGCCGCCAGCTCGTTCGTCCCGAGCTGCCCCACTACGATCACAAACACGCAGAACGCCCCGATGTCCACAAGCACCTGCATTCCGTTCGGGACGCCGAATCGAAGCAGCCGGCCCATCAGCGGAAGGTCCAGCCGCGCTTCGCCCAGCAGCGGATAACCTTCTTCCCGGGCAATCTTCCACACCAGAACGGCGAAGACGGTGCAGGAGACCACGTTCGCCAGAACGGTCGCCAGGGCCGCACCGAAGATCCCCATCGCGGGGACAGGGCCGGCACCGAAAATCAGCACATAGTCGAGAACACCGTTCAGCAACGCCGACCCCAGGTGGACCCACATCACCACCTGCGTCTGTCCTCGTCCACTGAAGAACGACGACAGCGCGGCAGACAGCAGCATCGGGACCGCACCCCAGACGAGCGTCTGGAAGTACACGATCTCCATCTGGCGGACGTTCTCGGCGTGTCCCATCGCGTTGAAGATCGGACCGGCCAGCGGAACCCCCACCAGCAGCAGCAGGCCGCTCAGAACCGCCAGGATCGCACCCTGCCAGAGGGACGCCACCAGGCGGTCGCGTCGGGCCGCTCCGTCGTACTGGGCGATGAACGTGTTCGTGTACGTCGCCACGCCGAACGGAATGCTCATTACCGTCCAGTTGAACACCCCTGCCGGCATGCTCGCCGCCAGTGCATCAACCGACACCCATGTCAGGAAGATGCGGTCGACCACGTGCATCAGCGAGAGGGAGCCGGAGCTGATCATCAGCGGCAGCGCCACGATCCACAGCTCGCGGAGGCTGCCCGCTGCGGGCACCCTGTCCGCGGACGCGGCGGATCGCGACCCGGCATGGACCTCTGGCTCACCCGTCGACTGGGACACGCACTCTCATCCTGGCCGGAGCTGGGAATGGGGAATGTCCGACCAGACCCCTGCCCGGCCGGAAAGGTTCGCGCCCGCCCGGATGTGGGTCAGAGCGTCCCCTTCGACGACGGCACCCCCTGCTGCCGGGGATCGATCGTCACTGCAGTCCGCAGGGCTCGGGCGGTCGCCTTGAAGAACCCTTCCGAGATGTGGTGGCTGTTGCGACCGTGATGCAGCAGCAGGTGCAGGTTCATCAGGGCGTTCGCGGCCATCGCCTGCCAGAAGACTTCCACCAGCTGCGTATCGAACTGGCCGATCTTCTCGGTTGGAAACTCGTAGGCGTCGACGAACCAGAAGCGGCCGCTCAGGTCGACTGCGGAGGTCACCAGCGTCTCTTCCATCGGAAGCGTCATGCTGCCGTAACGCGTGATTCCCTTCTTGTCTCCCACCGCCTGCCGCAGTGCCTGTCCCAGGCAGATCCCGACATCCTCGACCGTATGATGATCGTCGACATGCGTATCGCCATCGGCGCGCACGGACAGGTCGAACTGGCCATGCTTGGCAAAGAGCGTGAGCATGTGATCGAAAAAGCCGACGCCGGTCGCGATCTCGGCGACTCCCGTGCCGTCGAGGTTCAGTGTAAGTGAGATGTCGGTCTCGGCTGTCTGGCGATCGATGGTTGCGGTGCGGGCCGCCGTCATGGACACGTCTCCGGAGGTAGCTGGCTGCCCCCGCTCTGCGGGGCGTCTGTTCTGTGGATGGCTAGAGGATCTCGCCCAGCGCTTCGAGCAGACGGTCGATCTGCTCATCGGTTCCGACGGTCATGCGCAGGCCCTCGACCGTCTGTCCGTCGGCAGCATCGGGGAACGTCATCAGCCGGACGAGAATCTTCCGCTCCTTCAGCTGCTCGTAGATCTCCCGGTGCTGCCCGGATGGGTGCGTCGACCACACGAAGTTCGCCTGGCTCGGCTCGACGTCGAATCCCAGTTCGGTCAACGCTGCAGCGAGCCGCTCGCGGGTGGTGATGATCTTCCCGCGGTTCGCCAGCATCCAGTCCTGGTCGCGAAGGGCCGCTTCGGCCGCCGCCAGCGAGATCATGTCGCAGTTGTAGCTGTCCTTTACCTTTCGCATGCCGGCGATCAGGTCCGGATGCGCGATGGCAAAGCCGAATCGCAGTCCCGCAAGGCTGTATGACTTGCTGAGAGAACGGGTGACGACGATCTGCCTGCCGGCATCGGTGTGCAGCAGCTGCATCTGATGCGGCTCGTCCGCGAAGTCGCCGTATGCCTCATCAAGGACGAACACGCCCTGTGGGGGGATGAGTCCCAGCAGCACGTCATCGGCCCAGCGGGTCCCGGAGGGCGAGTTCGGGTTGGGGACGAATACCAGCTTCGACTGTTCGACGAGCGGCCGGGCGGCGTCGCTGTTCCAGGTCCAGTCGGCGTTGAGGAGCATCCGTTCGTGGCGGGCTCCCTGCAGGTCGGCCAGCGTTTCGTACAGGATGTAGCTGGGATACGGATAGCTGATCAGCTCGCCCGGATCGACAAACGACCGCAGCAGGATCGTCAGGGCCTCGTCGCTGCCGTTGGTGGGCAGAACCCAGTCCGGGTCGAGGTTGAACAGCTCTGCGACCGCCTTGCGGACGCCCGTGCCAACCGGGTCGGGATAGACATTCAGCCGACCCTCGGCCGCCCTGCGGATGGCATCGACCACGCGGGGGGACGGGGGATACGGATTCTCGTTGGTGTTCAGCTTGGTCCAGCCGTCCACCTGGGGCTGTTCCCCGGGGACGTAGCCGGCGATCCGCTCGACATCGGGCCGAAACAGACTCATCAATGGGATCCTCGAATGACGTTGCGGGCGACTGACCACTGTTTGCGACCCGCCTCTTCCGCCCGCCTGCAGACACACCGCTCCCGCGTTGGTTCAGCATCGCGACAGAGCTTTCCGTCCGGGGGCACCGCAGACGATAGCAGATCGGAAACGCAAAACAGAGCGGACCGTTCGCGCTGCGACTCACGCGCCAGTGCGAATGTCGTTCGACGCACATGCTTGTCTTGAAGGGCAAGCACGCCACCCGGCCACCCCGGCAAATGAACCGCTACGCTGCTTCGGAGTCCGGAGTGGCGGCGGTGAGCGGGTTCAGCGAAGCCGGCACATTGGCCGGTGTGTCGACGACCCGCTCGATGTCGGCACCAAGGGCGCGCAGCCGTTCTTCGAATTGCTCGTAGCCCCGGTCGAGGTGGTAGATCCGCCGGACCACCGATTCCCCTTGTGCCGCCAGGGCGGTCAGAACCAGGGCCGCGCTCGCCCGCAGGTCCGACGCCATCACGCTCGCTCCGCTGAGCGGTTCTCCGCCGGCGATGATGGCGCTCTGCCCTTCACGCCGCACGCGGGCTCCCATGCGGGCCATCTCCGAGACATGCATGAACCGGTCGGGAAACACCTTGTCGGTGACGACGCTGATCCCCTCGGCCTGGGTGAGCAGGGCCGTCAGCTGTGCCTGCACGTCGGTCGGAATCGCCGGGTAGGGCAAGGCAATGCAGTCCGCAGGTTGCAGGGGGCCTGTTCCCGCAACGTGAATGGCACCGTCGGTGGTTCGCGAGAACCGGACGCCGATCTCCTCCAGCTTCCGGATGACCGCGGTCATGTGGTCGGCCCGCACATTTTCGAGCGTGACGGCCCCCCGTGTGATGGCGGCGGCAATCATCAGTGTCGCCGCTTCGATCCGGTCGGGAATGATCCGGTGCGTCGTTCCCGACAGACGGTCGATCCCTTCGATCTTCAGCGTCGGCGTCCCCAGGCCGCTGATCTGTGCCCCCATCCCGTTGAGGTAGCGTCCCAGATCCTCCACCTCCGGCTCCCAGGCGGCTGCTTCGATCGTGGTAGTCCCTTCGGCAAAGACTGCGGCCGTCATCACGTTGCATGTGCCGGTCACCGTGCTGCCGCAGGCGCCTCCCAGATACAGGTTCGCTCCGTGCAGCCGTCGGGCCTGCGCAATGACGTATCCCCGCTCGATGCGGATGTCGGCTCCCAGCGCCTCCAGACCGCGAAGGTGCAGGTCGATGGGGCGGTGACCGATGTTGCATCCACCCGGCAGCGAGACGGCGGCCCGTCCCCGGCGACCAAGCAGCGGACCGAGAACGCAGACACTGGCCCGCATGCGGCGCACGAGTTCGTACTCGGCAATCGCCGGCCGGTCGTCGATGACCTCGAGCTTCAATGCGTCGTTGTCGACACGATCGACTGCAACGCCGAGCGTCCGCAGCAGCGCCGTCATCGTGCGGACGTCGACCAGATCGGGCACGTCGTAGAGAGTTGTGGGGCCGTCGGCAGCCAGCGCGGCAGCCATGATGGGAAGAGCGGCGTTCTTCGCGCCACTGACGGCAACGCGCCCCTGGAGCGGTTGTCCTCCCCGCACGACGAACATGTCCATCCATGGACTCCTTCTGCTGGCCGTTGGCTCAGGCGAGCCGGGCACACACCACGCGGGCAGCACCTGTCAGGTCGTTGATGACCTCAACGTTGTCGTACGCGCCATGTTTCCGGAACAGATCACTTGCCGAGGGAGCCTGCTCCGGGCTGATTTCCACCATCACGTGACCGTGTGGGGACAGAAACCCGGCGGCATTGGAAACGATCTGCCGCACGAAGTCGAGCCCATCGTCGCCTCCGTCCAGAGCGGTCCCCGGTTCGTACTCAACGACTTCCCGCGGAAGCGTCGGAATCTCCCCTTTGGGGATGTACGGCGGATTGCTCAGAATGAACTCGAACCGGCTCCCCTCGTCCAGGGCCGCAAACATGTCGCCCTGCACGAAGCGGACCCGGTCGGTCACGTTGTGCCGCTCGGCATTGCGCCGGGCCACTGCGAGGGCCGGCTCGCTGATGTCCACTGCCGTCACCTCGGAGCCACGGTGCTGGGTCGCCATGGCGATGGCGATGCAGCCGGATCCCGTTCCCAGATCGGCAATCTGCGGGGTGGTGATCTCGCGGGCCTTCTCGAGCGCGGCGACAATCATGGTCTCGGTGTCCGGACGGGGAATCAGCACGTCCGGCGTGACCTCGAAGTCGAGGCTGAAGAACTCCCGGTGGCCAACCAGGTATGCGACCGGTTCCTGGGCGGCGCGGCGGCGGACGAGTTCCCGCATACGGCTGCGGACGGATTCGTCCAGCACCTCGTCGTAGTCCGTGTACAGGCGGATCCGCGGGCAGTTGCGGGCAAACGCCAGCAGCACTTCCGCTTCCAGCCGCGGCGTCTCACTGCCGTGCTCGCGAAGGTAACCGGTCGTCCATTCGAGGACGCGGCGGACCGTCCAGGCTCCTTCGGACGTGGTCCCGGGGCTCGACAAATCGGCTCCTTGCTTGTCGTGTGTACGACGCTTTGCCGCGGCGTCCGTCCCGCGTCATCCGGATCTGAATATCATCCGGACCGGGACGTTCAGTTGTGTTCGCCCTTGAGGCGTTCCTGCCGGTCAAACTCGAGCAGCTGGTTGATCAGCTCGTCGAGATCTCCCTGCATGACCTGGTCGAGTCGGTACAGGGTCAGGTTGATGCGGTGGTCGGTGACGCGACCCTGCGGGAAATTATAGGTGCGAATTCGCTCGCTGCGATCCCCGCTGCCAATCAGAGTCCGTCGCTGCGAGGCACGGGCTTCGTTCGCTTCCCGCTGCTTGTGCTCGAGCAGCCGCGAGCGAAGCACCCGCATCGCCTTCGCCTTGTTCTTGTGCTGGCTCTTCTCGTCCTGGCACTTGACGACGATTCCGGTCGGCAGGTGTGTGATGCGGACGGCACTCTCGGTCTTGTTGACCTTCTGGCCGCCCGGGCCGCCGGCCCGCATCGTGTCAATCTGCAGGTCGTCGTCGCGGATGTCGATTTCGACGGCGGAGGCTTCCGGCAGGACAGCGACGGTCGCGGCGCTGGTGTGAATCCGCCCCTGCGCCTCTGTTTCCGGGACACGCTGAACCCGATGGCCACCGCTCTCAAACTGCAGCTGGTGGTACGCGCCTTCGCCCGTGACCGAGAAGGTGATTTCCTTGAACCCACCCAGATCGGAGGCGTTCGACTCCATCACCTCCATCTTCCAGCCGCGGTTCTCGACCAGCCGGGAGTACATATTGAAGAGGTCGCCGGCAAACAGGGCCGCCTCGTCGCCGCCGGCCCCGGCCCGGATCTCCATGATCAGCCCGCCGCGGGTGATCGAGTCGCCGGACAGAGCCAGCTCCTCCAGCTCCCCCTGCATCTCGTCGCGCCGCTTCTGCAGTCCGGAAAGCTCCGCCTGGGCGTATTCCTTCGCCTCGGCGTCCGTTTCTTCCGCGAGCATTTCTTCTGCGGCGGAGATGTCGTCCTGCAGCTGGTGGAACTCACGCACCGAGTCGGCGACCTTCTTCAGGCCGCCATACTCCCGCTGCACCTCGACGAGCCTGTGGTTGTCGGACAGAACGGCCGGGTCCTGGAGCTGCTTCTCCAGTTCCTCGAAGCGTTTGAGTTTGGTTTCCAGACTTGGAAACATCGGGGGTCCCCTTCAGAGAGATCGAACGGAGCACTCGCGCGGCATCGCGCACCTCGGTCGAGGCGGGCCGCTGCGGGCTACAAGAAACGTTCAACCGACGTCAAATGGGGACTCACCGCGGAGACTTCCGTGAATGAAACGGCGCAGGTCCATTGCCCGGAACGACTTGCGGCGGCCCGGGCCGAGTCGCGGGCGACTCAGGATTCCTTCTTCTTGCCCCAGCCGTACTTCTTCTGGAACTTCTCGACGCGACCGGCCGAGTCGACGTACTTCATCTTCCCGGTGTAGAACGGGTGCGACGCCGAGCTGATGTCGACCGTCACCAGCGGGTACTCGTTGCCATCTTCCCACTGGATGGTCTGCTTGGACGTAATCGTCGAGCGGGTCAGAAACTTGTAATCCGCACCGATGTCATGGAAGACCACCGGGTGGTAGTCGGGATGAATGCCGTCCTTCATCGTCGCGAAACCCGTCAACAATCAAGAGGTTCAGTTTCGAGCCAGGGGCCGTCCGGCCCTCCGCAGCGGTGGTCGCCGGTCACTGGATCCCTGGAATCGGCGAGGGCACCACGTCGCGCACCCTTCCCGCCGGATTTGAGCCAGACGTGGCAGGATATCGCACGACGATCGGTCGGTCAACTGCCCCTGCAATCCCGCACCGGCAGCCCCGGTGGTAGCTTCGGTGGTAGCTTCGGTGGTAGCCTGCGGTTTCTCTCTCCCGGCGGCCCTTCCCCGTGCACCCTGCCTGCAACCGGACCATTGGACGGAAACTGCCCCGCCGGCGTGCAGTTTCGCTTGACTTTGCGCGCCACAAACTGCCGTATAAACTGGAGAAAGAATGCAGCCCAGCAGGCTTGTGCGGCGATTCGGTCGACGGCCCGGCTGCAGGACCCTGCGAAGCGAGCCGCCCTTCTCCATCGCCACTTCGGCAACTCCGCTTCAGGCCGGGCTTGCTCGACCCGTGCGACATTCCGTTCCAGAGAACCAGATCGATATGGCAACACAAAACTGGCTGCAACAGTTCGTCGACGACGGAACCATCAGCTCGGACCAGCTCGGTGAAGCCGAAGAGATGGCCAACAGTCTCGGCATTCCCGTCGAAGACGCCCTCGTGAAACTCGGCTATATCGAGGAAGGCGCCATCGGCCAGGCCAAGGCGGCCGCCTTCGGCTACAGCTTCGTCGAACTCGACGGACTCGAGATCCCCCAGTCGGTCATCGAACTCGTCCCGGAGTCGGTCGCTCGCGAAAACGTCGTGATTCCGGTCAGCGTCGAGAACGAGCGACTCAACGTCGCCGTCAACGACCCCCTCAACTTCGAAATCGTCGAAAAGCTGAGGTTCATCCTCAACCGTGACGTCGAGATGGTGATGGCGCCCAAGGAGAGCATTCTCTCGGCGATCAACCGTCACTACGGCCAGAGCGAGACCGAGTCGGTCGACTCGATGCTGATGGAATTCACCGAAACCGCCATCGACTTCACCGAGACGGAGTTGACGGAAGCTGAGGCGGCGGCAGAGGATGAGGAAAACTCGCCGATCGTTCGCCTGGTGAACCTGATCATCAGCGAAGCGGTCAACATGCGGGCCAGCGACATTCACGTCGAGCCGTTCGAAGATCGCGTCCGCATCCGCTACCGCATCGACGGTGTGCTGATCGAGCGTGACAGCCCGCCCCGCCGCCTGCTTGGTGCTCTCACGTCTCGTCTTAAGGTGATGGGGCGCATCGACATCGCGGAAAAGCGCCGCCCGCAGGACGGCCGGATCAAGACCCGCGTGGGCGGTCGCGACTTTGACCTTCGCGTGAGCGTCCTGCCGACCAACCACGGCCAGGCGGTCGTGCTGCGTATCCTTGACCGCGACAATATCAAGATCGGTATTCGAAATCTTGGCTTCAGCGAAGAGAACTACCGAACCTTCCAGAACATCATCCGCCGGCCGAACGGCATCTTCCTTGTGACCGGCCCGACCGGTTCCGGGAAGACGACGACGCTCTACTCGGCGCTCGGCGAGCTGAACCGACCCGACCGCAAGATCATCACCGCCGAGGACCCGGTCGAGTACTACCTCCCCGGCATCAATCAGGTGGAGGTGCGGGCCAACATCGGGCTCAACTTCGCCCGCATCATCCGCTCGATGCTGCGTCAGGCACCGAACGTCATCCTCGTCGGTGAAATCCGCGACACCGAGACGGCAGAGATGGCAATCCAGGCTTCTTTGACTGGACACTTGGTGTTCAGTACACTTCATACGAACGATGCGCCCAGTTCCATTACACGTCTGATCGACATGGGAGTGCAGCCGTTCCTCGTCGCATCCAGCGTCATGGCCGTCATGGCCCAGCGTCTCGTGCGGGTCGTCTGCCCCAAGTGCGGCGAGCCGTACACCCCCGATCCAAGTGAGTGGCAGGAGCTCGAAGTCACCGAAGAGCAGCTCGCCAATGCCAACTTCCGCAGGGGGCGTGGATGCAACAACTGCCAGCACACCGGCTATCGCGGACGGAAGGCCGTGTTCGAGCTGATGCTCATGAATTCGACCCTCCGCGAAATGACATTTCGCAGCGAACCGGCACAGAATATTCGCCGCCAGGCACGCCTGTTCGGCATGAAACCGTTGGTGGATGACGCGACAGAGAAAGCACTTGAGGGAATTACGACGCTCGCCGAAGCCTACAAGCTCAAGTCGGGCGGTCACTGATCGGTCCGGTGCCGGTGGCGGGCCCGGGCCGCTTGTGTCCGTCGGCCCGCACCTGGGGCGGTTCGGCCTGGTCCCGCGTGGTGGTCTGCCATCGCCCGGGGTGGCCGGGCGTGGGGCCGGTCAGGTCACGGGGAGATTTTCAGGGCCCCGGGCATGCGGGGTGGACAGCTGGTCGGCTGGTCCGGCCGGCGACCGCCGCGGGGTGGGACGGCCCGGGGCAGAAGCGGGGCCTCGCAGTCGGAGCGGCCCGAAACCGGCCGGTCGGCCTGCAAGAGTACGAGACACGTCAACGAGTGCCATAGCGCTCGTCATTTGGGGCCGGTCGTCCGGCCCGCCATAATGACAGCACTGCCGGGGGGCGGTTCCTGCTTCCCGCTGGAAATGTGAATTCGAAGCGGTCAATCCTCTCTTCTCATGGATTTTACAGTCGGGCCGTACAGTCCGGTCGGCAGAGTGCGCAGGTTGGTTTCGTCCACCCGCACGCGTCCGGTCCCGGGCCGGTCTGATGACAACGGGGTTTCACCCGGACGTTTCAGCCTGAGGGCGGCAACCTGCAGGAGACCCGTGCTGAATGGCATTCATTCAGATTGACAAACTGCTGGAGACCGTCGTTCGCGAACGCGTGAGCGACCTCCATATCACGACGGGCCAGCCCCCCGTCGTCCGTGTCGGCGGCCGCATGGTCCGCCTCGAGACCAAGTCCCTCGAACCTGAGGACACGGTCTCGTTGATGAAAAGTATCACCCCCGAGCGAAATCAGCAGGAACTGCAGGAGGTCGGCGGTACCGACTTCGGTTTCGCCTTCGGGGACAAGGCACGCTTCCGTGTCGCCGTTTTCAAGCAGCGCGGCCACATCGGCATGGTGCTGCGGCGGATCCCGAACGAGTTCCTCTCGTTCGAGCAGCTCGGGCTCCCGCCGATCATCAGCGAGTTGATCACCCGCCCCCGTGGACTGTTCCTTGTGACCGGTCCGACCGGTAGTGGCAAGACCACGTCGCTGGCCTCGATGATCAACTACATCAACGAGCACATCGACCACCACATCATCACGCTCGAAGACCCGATCGAGTACTACCACGATCACAAGAAGTCGACGATCAACCAGCGCGAGATCGGCGTTGACGTCCCCGACTTCCCCGAAGCACTCCGTCGCGCCCTGCGAATGGACCCCGACGTGATCCTCGTCGGTGAAATGCGTGACCTGGAGACGATTCAGTCGGCCATTACCGCGGCCGAAACCGGCCACGTCGTGTTCGGAACCCTGCACACCACCGGTGCGCAAGGTACGGTTGACCGAATCATCGACGTGTTCCCCACCACGCAGCAGGAACAGATCCGGACGCAGCTGGCGACCTCCATCATCGGCATCCTCAGTCAGGCCCTGCTCCCCCGCAAGCCGAAGGGGCTGGTCGCGGCCTACGAGATGCTCGTCGTCACGCCCGCCATCGCCAACCTCATCCGTGAGGCCAAGACCTATCGAATCAATTCGTCGATCCAGACCGGCCGCAAGTACGGCATGCAGCTGCTGGATGACGCACTGTTCGACCTGTGGCGAAAAGGGCTCTGCGAAGAGCGCGACGTCGTCGTGCGGTCGAACAACCCGGGCGAACTCAAGGCCCGTATCAACAACGCCAAGAAGGGTGTCTTCGACGAGGACGAAGACGACGAAGACGACTACGACGAGGATTGATGACCCCGCGGCCGCAGTGCGAATCGCGCACCGGTCGCGGACGGTGACGACACCCCCGATCAACTTCAGGGACCGCGCAGTTCATGGCACAGCGTAAGCTCGGACAGATTCTGGTCGACCTTGGGTACCTCAACGAGGATCAGCTGTGGGACGTGCTCGAAGAGCAGAAGCAGAGCCCCGGCGAAGTCATCGGTCAGGTGGCGATCCGTATGGGACTGGTGACCGAAGCCCAGGTCACCGAAGCCCTCGCCGAGCAGTGGGGCATGACGGTCATCAACCTCGATGAGACCAACATCCCCCCCAAGGTCCTCGACCTCGTCCCCGAAACCATGTCCGGCGTCTACAAGATCATGCCGGTCTCCCTCAAGGACAACGTCCTGACCGTCGCCATGGCGGACCCGCAGAACGTCGGCGCCCTCGACGACCTGCGAAACTTCCTCGGCTACGACGTTCGTGGAGCCGTCTCCACGCCGCAACAGGTCGAAGCGGCCATCGAACGTCACTACTCCGCGCAGGAAGACAGCATGGAGCAGGTGATCGCCTCCCTCGAAGACCTCGAGGGACCCGGATCACTGCTCGATAAACAGGGACCGATCGACATCGGCGGCGAAGAAGAACTCGCCGAAACCCAGCCGATCCGAAAACTCCTCAACATGGTCATGCTGCTGGCCATCAAGGACCAGGCCAGCGACATCCACTTCGAACCGTTCGAAGACGAATTCAAGATCCGCGTGCGTGCCGACGGCGTGCTCTACGAAATGGTCCCGCCCCCCCGTCACCTCGCCGCCGCCATCGTCAGTCGGATCAAGGTCATGGCCGACCTGGACATCGCCGAGCGACGACTCCCCCAGGACGGCCGAATCGAACTGAACGTCGGCGGCAACCCGGTCGACCTTCGTGTGAGCGTCCTGCCGACGATGTTCGGCGAATCGGTCGTCATGCGGGTCCTCGACCGGACGGTCGTCCAGCTCGACCTCAACAAGATCGGCATGGACCCCAACACGCTCAGCCGGTTCCGCCGCATCATCAAGGCCCCCAACGGTATCTGCCTGGTGACCGGGCCGACCGGGTCCGGCAAGACCACCACGCTCTATTCGGCGCTCAACGAACTCAACGACATCGAAACCAAGATCATCACCACCGAGGACCCGATCGAGTACGACATCGACGGCATCGTTCAGGTCCAGGTGAATCCCGACATCGAGGTGACGTTCGCCAACGTGCTGCGTGCGATTCTGCGGCACGACCCCGACAAGATCCTCGTCGGTGAGATTCGAGACTACGAAACGGCCGAAATCGCCGTGCAGAGTGCCCTTACCGGCCACCTGGTGTTCAGCACGCTGCACACCAACGACGCCCCCAGTGCCGTCACCCGACTGCGCGACATGGGCGTGCCGGCGTTCCTGATTACCGCGACCGTCGAGGCAGTCCTCGCCCAGCGGCTGGTCCGCCGCATCTGCGTCGAGTGCCGCACCGAGTTCGAGCCCAGCGACGAACTCCTCATGGAACTGCAGCTGCCGATCGAGCAGGCCCGCAAGTACAAGTTCTACTACGGCAAGGGCTGCCCGCGGTGCAACAACTCCGGCTACAAGGGCCGCTGCGGCATCTACGAGCTGCTCGAAATCAACGACGACATCCGGGACATGATTACCTCCGAAGCCTCGGTCGACGAAATGCGGAACCTGGCCCGCAGCCAGGGCATGACCACGCTGCGCGAGGCCGGGCTGAAGCTGATCTTTGACGGCGTCACGACGATCGACGAGGTCGTCCGTGAAACCGTCATGGAAGACATCGAATAACCACGACCTGTTCAACGACCCGACTCAACGGAAGGACATCGCTCAGGAGCCCGACGGCGGCCCCATCGGTCCGGACAGTCCGACCGATGGCAGACTCCGCTCCTGGACAATGACAGGGGACCACCCATGCCCACCTTTCAGTACGAAGCGATGGACAATACCGGCCTCGAGATCAAAGATACGATCGAGGCCGAGTCCGAACAGGAAGCCCAGACGTTAATCCGCGAAAAGGGCTTCTTCGTTACCAAGATCTCCGAGAAGGGTCGCCGCAAAAAACAGGCTACCAAAGGGGACGCCAAGGCCCCCGCAAAAGCCAAGAAGAAGGGGGGCGGCGGATTCTCCATCGGTGGCGTGCGGCCCAAGCAGCTCACCACCTTCACCCGCCAGCTCTCCACCCTGCAGGATGCCGGCCTCCCGATTCTCCGCTCGCTGAGAATCCTCGAAGGTCAGTCCAAGCCGGGACCGCTCAAGAGCTCGCTCATCGGCGTCATCGAAGACGTCGAGTCCGGCAACACCCTCTCCGAGGCGATGGCCAAGCAGCCCAAGGCCTTCGATAACCTCTACGTCAACATGGTGAAGGCGGGTGAGGCCGGCGGTGCCCTCGAAATCATTCTCCAGCGTCTCGCCGAGTTCAAGGAACGCGCCCAGTCGCTCAAACGAAAAGTCCAGGGAGCCATGGTCTACCCGGTGGCCGTCATCACGGTCGCCACCTGTATCGTCGGCTTCATCATGTACTGGATCATTCCGAAGTTCAAAGAGATCTTCGAGGACTTCGGCGTCGAACTGCCCGGCATCACGGTCTTCCTCATCGAGACCAGTGACTGGGTCGTCAACTACTGGTACCTCATCCCTGCCATCCCCATCGGCCTGGTCCTCTTCATTAAAATCATCAAGAAGAACAAGACCGGTGCGTACATTGTCGACAGGGTCTCCTTAAAAATACCTGTGTTAGGCGCCATCATCAGCAAGGCGACGGTGGCGCGAACATGTCGGACGTTAGGCACACTCATCTCGTCCGGCGTGCCCATCCTCGAGGCGTTATCCATCGCCCGGGATACCTCGGGCAACGAAGTCTTCCGCAAGGCGTTCGACCACATCCACGCGTCGATCCGCGAAGGGGAATCCATGGCGGTCCCCCTCAAGGAAACACGCATCGTCGACGACCTCGTCGTCAACATGGTCGACGTCGGTGAAGAGACCGGTGCCCTCGACAACATGTTGTATAAAGTCGCCGACGTCTACGACGAAGAAGTCTCCGTCCTCATCGAAGGTCTCGTCAACCTGCTCGAACCACTCATGGTGGTCGTGCTCGGTCTGATCGTCGGCTTCATCGTCATCGCGTTGTTCATGCCGCTCGTGAAACTTCTTAACGAGCTGTCTTAACCTCGGGCTCCTCGCGGGTCCGGCCAGCTGCTTCGTCACGCCGGCCTGGCCCGCTGCAGCAGAACCGGTCGCCTCGCGACCCCGCCCGCGGTGCGCCAGAGCAACGGCAATGGTCCGGTTGTGACGACAGTCTCGAATCGGACCGGCAATCACGAAAAACATCGGGCCTGATCGTTTCCTGACACACGTTTGGTACAGCGGATGCAACTCCTCTTCAGGAGTCACGACATCAACAGCAATCAGCGGCGTCACAATACACCGGCCGCTGCAGGCTGCATCATTCATGCAGCGATCGGGGACAGATCCCCGCAGGTTTCCGCGCCCCCCAGCAAACGGGCCGGATTCCTCCTTTCGGTTACCTGACCACGATGGTCGTCGACGGTCGACTTCGCCGGTCTCCGGCAGGCACGGCGAATCGCCCGCGAGAGCAACCCGGCAGCGTCATCACCCGGCAGAGACAGACTGATGCAGGGATACACACGGGAGTTCATCATGAAGCGCACGGTTTCGAGAGCTACGGCCGCACCCCGCGCGGCATTCACGATGATCGAACTCCTGGTCGTGATCGTGGTGATCGCGATCCTGGTGGCACTGCTGCTGCCGGCCGTCGGAGGCGCCCGCTACCGGGCCCGCGTCGCCCAGGTCACCACCGAAATCAAGAATCTCGAAAAGGGAATCGCCGACTTCAAGCTCAAGTTCGGCACCACTCCCCCCAGTCGCATCGTCCTCTGTGAAGACGGCAGTGACTGGAACGACGACTGGAGCAGTTCGCCGCCGGTGGCCGGTGTCGACAACGACGATCGCCGCAACAGCATCGCCTTTATCCGCCAGGTCTGGCCGCAGTACGACTTCAGCCTTGATCGCGACATCAACGAGGACGGCGACGAAGACGACGCCTTCCTGCTGACCGGTCCGGAATGCCTCCTGTTCTTCCTGGGAGGATCGGGCGTGATCGTCGACACCAGCATGGAGACGCTCGTTGCGGACGGCTTCTCCGCCAATCCGGGGAACCCGTTCGCCTCCGGCGGCAACCGCGTCGGCCCGTTCCACGAATTCGATCCGGCCCGCATGGTCGACCTCGATGGTGATGACGCGTTCGAGTACCTCGACCCGCTTCCCAACCAGACCACGCCGATCATGTACATCAGCAGCGACGAAGGACGCGGGTACGACACCGCGGACCTGGTCCTTTCCGGCCTCCCCTCGCCGACGCTCAGCAAGATCTACTTCATCGATTCCGGCGAAACCGAACCGCACAAACCGAACAGCTACCAGATCATTTCGCCCGGCATCGACGGGTTCTTCGGCGACGGCGGGGTCTGGGAGAGTGACAATCGCCTGCCCGTCTCGCGGAAGGAAGAGTGGGACAACATCGCCAACTTCTCCAGTGGCATCCTGACGCCGTAATCCTTGCTCCGTCTCGAATACGAATCCGTCGCAAACACGAACCCGTACGAACGAATCCCTCCCAGCCAGAAGGTGCTGACATGCAGTCGCGGCCCCGGACAATCCGAACCGCCCGCCCGCCGGCCGGCTTCACGATGCTGGAGCTGCTGATCGTGATCGGCATCCTCGGGTTCATCACCGCAACGCTCATCGTCGTGCTGGGGAACACCGGAACCGAAGCCCGGATCGAGTCGACCCGGACGACCATCCGCATCCTCGACTCCCTCATCCAGGAACGGATCGAAGCCTTCAACGAACTCGACCTCAAGTCGCAGGCCTCGCTCCTCAAATCCCAGTACGACGCGGCCGGCAACTCGAGCCCCTCCACCCTCCCCCGCAACCTCGCCGAAATCCTCGTCAAGAAGCACCGCTTCCGGTCGGCCTTTCCGCAGCGCGAGCGGGATCTCCAGGGGTTCGATGGCCCTTCCGGTGACGCCGCTGACGATTCGCCACTGGATGTGTCCGGCATCGATTTCAGCGATCCCGCGGCAACCAGTTCGGAGCTGATGTTTGCGGCTCTCACCAACGGTGCCGCATTCGGACTGCCCAACGCAATCCTCGACGAGATCAACCCCCGCCACATCGGAGATTCCGATGGTGACGGTGCGATGGAGTTCCTCGACGACTGGGGGAATCCCCTGCACTTTTACATCTGGCCGACCCGGCTCTTCCGGCAGGATGGAAGTACGCTCAATCTGACGGCGGCCAACGTCCTTATCGACGGCCTGCCGGCTGCCTCCACCGATCCGACCAACCTGCTCAATCAGGATCCGCAGGACCAGCTCGGGCTGATCTCCGCGTCGAACCTTGCTACGAACAGCTTCGATCTCGACATGGGCGGCACGACGATCAGCGCGACCCCGATCAACGAAACCAACTGGCACACGCTCAATACGTACCACACGATCCTGATTGTCTCGGCCGGACCGGATGAGTTGCTCGGCATGGGGGCCGCGGGCAGTGGCACGTCCCCGGAATGCCTCGGTCAGCCCTCGCCGACGGTGACCAGCACTTCCGACCTCGACGGTCACTCGATCACCGACAACATCACCAACCGCCAGCAGCGGTAAGGAGTGGAAACGATGCAACGCATGACCACATCCCGCCGCCCGCGATCGCACCCCGGCGGGTTCACCCTCGTCGAACTGCTCGTGGCGCTGACGATCTTCCTGATCCTCGCCACGCTCACCATCGGCGCCTTTCAGAACGACTCCATCGACCGGGTCTCCGGCGCTACCGGCCTGGTCAAGGCCGCCATCGACGGCGCCCGCTCCCGGGCCATCAAGGACAAGCAGATCCGCGGCGTCCGCCTGATCGTCGACCAGAACAACACCCGCTGGTGCACCTCCCTGGTCTACGTCGGGGCCAACAACACCGACGAAGGCAACGTCGCCGACGGACGTACGGTTAACGTCGTCGGTTCGAATCTGATTCAGCCGCCGATGGGGAGCGATCTGCGAAACGAGTGGCAGGTGATGATGAATCGCGGCATTCTCCGCTCGGATCGTGGCCTGCGGATCCAGATCCCCAAGGATACCGGCATGTGGTATCCGGTGACTGGCGTCAACAGCACGAATTCGTCCATCGCGATCGGGATCCCCTACGCCCACTGGAATGGAGCAACGATCAGCAACCTCGACTACCGTCTCGAACTCGGTGCCTCGCCCCTCGAAGGAACCGACCCGGTCATCCTTCCCCGGGGCACCGTCATCGACCTGGACGGCTGCAAACTGCCCGCAAACTGGCGGCTGTCAGGCGGACCACCCAACTACAGCAGCGCGATGGACATCATGTTCACGCCGCGGGGAACGGTCGTCGGCGACGTGCTCGTTGAAGGAATCATCCATCTGTATATCGCCGATGTCGTCGATGCGACGCTCAATACCGGCCTGTCGGGACGTCCCACCTCCGACACCGCGTCGAATGGCATCATCCCGGCCGATCCCTCGCGGGATCACCGGCTGGTGACGCTCTTCGCCCAGACCGGGCAGCTCACGACCGCTCCGGTCTTCGTCGGCGGCGGTGATACCAACGGCACCCTCAACGACGAGGTTGCCGGCAGTCCGTACGACTATGCCATTCGCGGGGAGGAGGCCAACTGATGACCTCACGCTGCCGGACAATCCGGAACAGCGCGGTGCCCGTCGCCCGCGACGGTGCGACGCTGACCGAAGTGCTCATCTCGATCATGGTGATGAGCATCGGCGTCCTCTCCGTCATGGCGATGTTTCCGATCTCGATCCTGCGGTCGATCCAGGCCACGCAGCTCACCAACGCCGCCATCCTCCGGGAGAACGTGCGACAGCAGATCGCCGTCTTCCCCGAAGTCGTCCTCGGTGCCCCCCAGTGGACACCCGATACGAATTACTCCAATGGCGACCTCGTCGTCCCGCGAAAGAAGCCCGGCCACCGCTTCACCGCCACCAACCGGATCTTCGAAGCGAATGGGGGGGGCACGTCCAGCTTCTTCGAGCCGAAGTGGCCCTCCATGGGGACCGTGGTGGACGGAAGCGTCACCTGGGACGCACAGATCTTCAGCGCCTATGTCGTCGATCCGCTCGGCTGGATCGCAATGGAAGACGCACTCGGCATGGGGGCCGGGGACAGCTTCGGTAACTTCGAAGACTCTTCCAACACGCTGCAGGGCGGAAACGTCCGCCGGTTCAACGCGAATGTGACCGACTTCAACATCGCAGCCCACTCCGTCTCGCTGCCTGACAGTTGGGTCGTCGTCATCGATGACGTCCCGACCGCGATGACCGATACCTCCGCGACGTTTGGGGGCCAGGTCGATCTCGGAACGTTCAGTTCCTCGTCTTCCGCGCCGACACGCGTCGTCGTGACCTCGTTCGACGGGACCCGGTCGGTCGTCCGTCTCAACGGAGTCAGCGTTTCGACGAACTCGGTCAGCTGGAGTGATGCACTTCCCGCGTCACTCGACTCGGCCAACGAGGTCAGCAGCGTTCGCGTCGAGACGTTCGAACGCCGGTATACCTGGCTGATCACCGCCCGCCGGAGTTCGACCGGACACACCAAGGCGCAGTGCGTCGTCCTGTTCAACCGGTCGCTCAATCCGAACGACGAGTACCTGTACCAGGTGACCGCGGGAGCAGCGGGAGCCACTACGATCAGCCTGCAGTGGCGGTCGGACGAACCGGAACCGCTCATCCGCGAAGGCAACTATCTGTTTGATGGCGCGAACGCCCTCTGGTACCGCATCCAGTCGATCGACGCGATCGACACCATGTCCAGCCCGAGGACGGCAACCATCTCACTGGACCGTCCTGCTGAGCTCGACTTTGGAACGGCGGCCGATTCACGGGGCGGTGTCATGTTTATGCCGGGCATTATCGACATCTTCGAGTTGTGAGCGGGGGGATCATGCACAAAACGCCCGACAACGCGAACGTCCGCCGCACCGGCTTCACCCTGGTGGAAATGCTGGTCGCCACCGGCCTGGTGGTGCTGATCATGCTGCTGTTTGCCAGCGTCTTCGGCACCGCCGTCGGAACAATGACCCAGCAGCGGGGCATCGCCAACAACGACCAGAAAGCCCGCACGCTGCAGACCGTGCTCCGCGGCGACCTGGAAGCAATGACCTTCCGCCAGCCGTCCAACAGCAACGTCGAAGGAATCGTCCCGCTCGGTCCGATCGACGATGTCGCCGGGCTGATCGCTCCCAACCAGCGCGGCTACTTCTACTACTCCGAAAACAACTCCGATCTGCCGGACGACGTCCTGCAGTTCACCATCGACGTGATGCAGGACAATGCCCGCGGTGACGTCGTCCTGACCGGCCGGACCGGCGAAGTGATGACCCCGGCCACCACGCACATCAACCAGCCGGAAATGGACGACGGTGTCGACAACGGCGTTGGCACCTCGCGGGCCGCGGAAGTCTGCTACTTCCTGCGGGACGGCAACCTGTACCGCCGGGTGCAGCTCATCCGCGAGCCGCAGCCCAACCGCTATCCGCCGTTCGATCCGCAGCCGCGACGCAATGATGGCTCCAGCTCCAATCCCGGGACCGGGGCCCGCGCCTACACGACGCCCAGCGGTTTCGTCACCGGCGACTTCCTGAGGAACATGGACTACTCCGTCGCCATGCGATGGATCGATGCCGACGGCGACAACGACCTCGATACGCCCGGCACCTCTTCCGGCGAAGACCAGTACTACCTGCACTTTCACAGTCTCGAGTCGCTCGACAACTCCAAGGGACTGGGCAACGTCCCGCTCGCCTGGCCGGTCACCCGCTTCGGGCACTGGCTCGACGGCAACCCGCGCGAGTTCATCGAGGACGGGTCCGGCAACGACGTTTTCCTGGGCCGGTTCACCCATGCCGAGACCAGCGACAACGACTTCGACTGGCCCGGCCGCTTCCCCTCCGGGTTCTCGTGGGGCACCGCCTACAACAGCTCCAACGCCAACGTCCCCGTCAATCCCGCGTACCTCATCGACGAGCAGGCGGACGGAACCCTGATGGGGTCGGATGGTACGGTCTTCGGCAACGGCGAGCGTGAGGGCGAAGACATCCTGCTGACCAACGTCGACGCCTTCGACGTCCAGGTCTGGGATGAAGGCTTCAACGAAGACCTCAACGACAACGGCGTGCTCGACAGCGGCGAAGACGCCAACGGCAACGGCGTCCTCGACAGCGGTGCCTGGGTCGACCTGGGCAACGGTGACGGCCTGGGCCTCTATCCCCTCAACAGCACCACCGCCACCTGGGGCCGACAGTACTCCAGCTACGGACCGGGGGGACCGAGCGGAAACCGCGTCTACGACACATGGCACCCGTCGCTCTACGGCTCCTCGATCGAAGCGCCCTACCGGCCGCTTCTCAACGATCCGTCCAGCGGCTCCACCTGGGGCGTCAACGCCACGGTCAACGCCGGTGACGTCGTCTTCGCCCAGCTTCCGGGCACCACCACCGCCATCGACTCGATCGCGTTCCGCGCGATTTCCGACGGCACCACCGGCCAGAAAGAGCCGGAATGGACGCTGGTCCCCGGAACCCGGATCACGGATGGCGGCGTCGTCTGGGAAGCGTTCGACAACCGTGTCGGACTCCGAATGATTCGGATCATCGTCCGCTATCGCGACACCGGAACCAACCTGCCTCGGCAGGTCACGCTGATCCACTCGTTCGTGGAATAGGCCGGCAACCATATTCGCAGTCCACTCCTCATTCGGTCGCGGGCCGCGGCTCCGCCGGGGAGACTTTCAATGCAACGCATCCCGACACCATCGACCGCTCACTCCCGCCAGGGGGGCGCGGTGATCATCGTGGTCGTCTCGCTGATGGCCGCGCTGGCGTTCCTGGGCTTCTTCTTCTTCACCTTCGCCGACCAGGAACAGTCCAACGCCCGCAACTACGCCAGTGCCGAAAGCTACTCGATCGATCCCGATCCGGTCCTCGACTTCGCACTCCAGCAGTACATCGTCAGTACGCCCTCCGGCTTTGAAGACAGCGCGATGCATGGCGGCAAGTGGTCGCTGCTGGCGAACCTGCTGGGGACGATGAATCCGAACGGCACCCCGACCGACATTCACCCGCATTCGGGCACCGGCATCCTCTTCGAAGCCCAGGACCTCGACAGCAACGGCTTCGCGGACGACACCAACAGCAACTTCGTCCCGGATGCATTCAACCTGCACTACTACGATCCACGCAGCGGAATGAGCGAAACCCGCCGGTTTCAGGATGCGGGTGGCGGAACGGTGACCTCCGACTGGGTTCTCAACTTCAGCCGGATCGCACACGGCGGAACCACCGACGCGTTCAACCTGTCTTCGAACCCGATTCAGGACTTCGACCCCGACGCCGGCTATACCTACCCCGACATCAACAGTCCGTTCCTGGCACTCGATCACGACGAGGCCGGCACGCGGCTCATCAAGCCGTCGTTCATGCTCCCCGGGCTGTTCGATCGCTCGAACTACGGCGCGATCTACACCGACACGAACTACCAGGCGCAGGTCATGCGGCCCCATCAGTCGCATATGAACTCCGACGGCACCACGTCCCGCTTCCTGAGCTCGCCGGCACAGGCCCAGTCGGGGGACACGACCCGCGTTATCGAACCGATGGACTTCTCGATCGCCGCGATGGGGATCTGGAGCGGCGACGGTGAGAACTATGACCTCGATGTCGACGCCGACAACGACGGCATCAACGACTCCATCCTCATGGACCTCGATCACCCGATCATCAACCTGCCGGGCGGTCGTCAGGTGGTCCCCCTGTTCGCCCCCAAGATCATGGACGCCGACGGACTCCTGAACGTCAACGTGCATGGCAATCTGAACAGCATCATCTGGGATACGGCCCCGTCGTTCGCACATCCGGTGGGTGGCGGCGAGCCGGCCCATGCGTCCAACCTGGGACTCTCCCCCTCCGAGGTGAACCCGCTCTGGGCGCTGGACGGACTCCCCAGCAACGGCAACGACCTCGACTCGACCGACGTGTCCTACGCGATGCGCGAGTACGAGCCGAACTTCGGTTTCACCGCCAGCACCTACTACTCCGGCGGTGCGACCGACCGGTCCAAGCGGATCACGACCGCCAACATGGAGCTGGCGTTCCTGCTCTGCGGACGCGACCAGGCGGACGGCGGACCGCAGTTTGCCGGTCGCTGGACCGACGCCGGCACCTCCGTCGACTTTGCGGGGGGCACGATCCCCGGTCCGGGGGAAACCGGCACCGACGACGACCGCGACAGCATCGCGACCGTTCTTTCCGACATGACGCCGCCGACCCTGCAGCCGGACGGCGGAAACCCCTACGGTGGATTCAGCTTCCGCAGTCCCCTGCTCGCTGACCTGCTCGTGCCCCCCTACGTCCATCCCCTCGACTTCCTGGGGATTGGCGGCGAGTACCTCAACGATACCGGCAGTGGGGCCGTTCGGGCGCGCGACTCGGCGATCACCGGCAACCCGGTCCGCTGGCTGACGTACGGCGACTTGTGGCAGGACCAGGGGAATGTGACGGTGCATGGCGTGAACACCTACCGCACCGCCGCATTGATGGCCACTCCCATGCCCCAGACCGGGATTGTGCAGGGACTCCAGGACGAAGACGACGAAGTCGTCCTCGAACCCGCCTTCCCGCAGTCGAACGACGCCATCTTCAACCCCCAGGAAATGGCCGGCCTGCACCTGAGCGAAGCCGACTGGCACGGCGTCGGGATGGAATCGCGGCTGAGAAAGCTCCTGCCGTTCAACTTCGAATTCAACAAACGGGCCGCCGACATCCGCGAGCGGTTCACCACCGACAGCTGGTCGCGTCTCGAATTCGCGCACGCCGCCTTCCGCGACTGGGAATTCAACGACAGCGACGGAACGTACCTTCGCTTTCCGCCGAAGTTCGCCGGCGTGAACGCCTCGCGGCACGAGTCGATGACGACGATTGCCGACGACCCGTTCCGCCCGGTCGTGCGGCGACTGCTGACCATCCGCCGCGACGACGACGTCACCGACCGCGATTTCCCGCAGCAGCGGCTCGACATCAACCGGCTGCTGGTGAACTTCGATCAGTTCGGCAACCCGATCTACCGTCACCTCACGCCGCACCCGGTCTTCGACGGCACCGAGAACGACTCCAACAGCTATCTGGTCGACGGCAGTGGGGTGGCCCGCAACATGGTCCACGACAACCCGACGTATCCCCGGAACTACTACATCCCCAACAGCACCGATACGCTCGACGTCATGGACCCGAACATCCCGGCGGACGGCACCTATGCCGCTGTCCCGCTCTCAGCGGTCGCGTCCGACAAGTTCGCCCAGGAGATGTGGGCCCGGTATGACCGTCAGCGGCTGGCCCGCGACATCTACGTCCTGCTGTATGTTCTCGGCTGCGACGACGCAGCGGTTGATCCCACGGCGAACCCGTATCCCGTCACTGGTACGACCGACCTGGACGGCAACGGCATCAACGACCAGGTCGAGCGGGCGGCCCAGTTCGCCGTCAACTACGTCGACGCCCTCGATCGCGACAGCGTCATCACCCGGTTCGAATATGACCCCGACCTGAGCGACGGCTGGAACAATCCGTCCGAGATCGTCTACGGCGTCGAAGAGCAGAAGGTCTTCCTGAGCGAAGTGATGCTCCTGCAGACCGAAGAGCAGTCGAACGACCTGAGCGGGACGCTGCACGACGACGGCACCGACGCCCATCGCTTCCTCTACATCGAACTGCGAAACAACAGCGGGTTCACGATCGACCTCAAGGACGGCACTTACCGGCTGATCCGCGAAGATGCCGGCACCGAGAGTGCATCCGTCGAGTTTGTCGCGAAGGCGGCCGGCGATCACTTGTCGATCCCGCCGGGCGAAACCTTCATGATCAGTTGCCACGACGGAACCGTGACCAACGGCTCCGGAACGCTGATCGCCAGCGACTTCTACGCCGATATCGCCAACTCCGACGAACTCGAGGTCGTCATCCCGAACGGGACGCAGACCCTCGCCCGTGCGTCGATCGACTCGGAAGACCCCGATCCGCTTTGCGACCTCGACCTGGCCGTCAGCGGTCGGGCCGCTCCGTACGATCACGAGAACTACGTCAACACCAGCTTCATTGCCGGCGGCACGCTCGTGACGCGGGTGATGGGGGGGGGCGTCGCCGGAACGCCGGTCCTGTTCGATCTCGTCCTGCAGCGCCGTCGCAACACCGAAGCGGCCGGCGTGGGCGAGAACGAGTGGATCGAGATTGACCGCTTTACCGTCGATACCACGCTGACCGGGGGCAAGCACAACGTCTTCGATCCGGAAGACAACAACGGACAGTCGGACTTCATCGACGAGTTCCAGAACGAGGGGGGCGGCATCGTCAGCGTCGAGCGGGCCCAGCCGTTCGACCCGAACGACATCGTGCACGGTCCCTCCGGCGTCCGGAATCACACGCTCGAGCCGCGTGAACTGGACGGCGGCGACAAGGACAAGAAGAACGACGCACTGGCCGGAACGTCCTTCACGCTCTGGCAGCCGCACTTCGACCGCGACTTCTCGTCGATCTACGAACTCCTCGCCGTGCCGATCGTCTCGCCAACCGATCTGAGGACCGACCTGCGGGACGCGTCGACCGGCATGATGAGTGGGTACGCCGATTCGACGACGGTGCCGAAGGAACCCTTCGCCGCTGCGTACTACTTCGCGAATCCCGACAGCACCACGCCGGCCGACCCCAGCGACGACAACGCCTGGTACCGCATCTTCGAGTTCCTCACGGTCTCGCCGCGAACCCAGCAGGCGATTGCACCGGTCCATGACGCTCCGGTGGGAGCGACGCCCCGGCCGGAAATCCGCATCGTCCGCCGCACGCCGGGCAAGGTGAACGTGAACATGATCCGGCACGAAGGGGTGCTGGCCGGGCTGATCGACGACCCGTTCCACCTCGACCCGTTCGCGCCGGACACGGTCGACCCGACCCAGCCGGCCCTGACCGACGACTTGAAGGACTCGGCCCGCAACTGGTTCGATGAGATGCGTGCGGTGCGCGAGGGTGAGGATGGCACTTCGATTCACCTGCCGGGCACCCCGTTCGCCCGGCCGTTCCGTCCGCTCAGCTTCGACGATCCGCTGGCACCGACGACGTCGCTGGATCACACGTTCCTGCGGAAGCACTCGGCCCTGTCGGCCGGCAGTCTTCCGGGGTTGGGGCTGTTCGAGGCGCGGGCCCAGGCGGACTTTGGCGTTGACTCGGTCGACTTCCACACGCGTAACCGGCTGCTGGCGAAGATCGCCAACAACAGCTCGGTCTCCAGTAACGTCTTCGCCATGTGGCTGGTCGTCCAGTTCCACGAGGCACATGAACCAACTGCCGGGAACGTCCAGATCGGCGCCAAGGCGGAAGGTCTGCCGGTCTACCGCATGTTCTGCGTGATCGACCGCAGCCGCCTGGAAGAAGCGTTCGATCCGGACTCGGGTACGTTCGATTTCCGGAAATTCATCATCCACCGTCAACTGCTTCCGTAGGTGGCAATGTTGTCGGTGGCAGCAAAATCGTCGCGAAAGTGTGAAAACGGGAGTCCGGGCAGTCGGATTGGTCTGGAACTTGCTTTTTCAAATGACAGAATCGGGACGGCAGGAGGCCTGAACGTCGGAAACCCCGTAAAACTCAGGAGTTTCGCCGCCAACGGGGCGGTCGATGGCCTTCGTATCACCAGTAGGAGACAGTCGGCGACGCAGGATGCAGCAGAAAGATCGCGGCAAACGGCAGAACGGCCGCATCAGAATGCAGCACCCTCCCCGCAGGCAACTCCCTGGAGAATGTGACTGAAAGTCAAGTGGCCGGGTCGATGGGACCTGGTCCGGCGAGCGTGGCAGGCTGCCGGTCGATTGAGCCGGCCGCGTCTTCGTGACACAATAAAAGTTCCTGTCTTCGTTCGAAGAATTCTGTGTCCCGGCACGTTGGAGAAAAACTCATGCAGACACGTCGACCCAATCCCGTCCGCAAGGCGAAGCGATCCGGCTTTACGCTGATCGAACTGCTCGTGGTGATCTCGATCATCGCCACGCTCGCCGCCCTCATCCTGCCGGGTGTGCAGAACGCTCGCGAAGCGGCCCGCCGCACCCAGTGCATCAACAACCAGAAGAACATCGCCCTGGCCCTCCTGAACTTCGCCAGCCAGAACAACGGCAACCTGCCGCAGCGTCGCGGCGACGTTTCGTTCGACTACGGCACCACCGCGGGTTCGTACGATGTCAGTCCCGCCCCGTGGACCATTCCGATTCTTCCCTACTTCGACCAGCAGACCCTGTACGAAAGTCTGCTCGAAGTGAACGCCGACCAGACGCAGACTGACCCGTTCTCGATCTCGCAGTTGAGCCAGATCTCGATCGCCGGCTTCTCCTGCCCGGACGATCCGGAAAAGGACGTCAACGCCGAGATCAGCTACGTCGCCAACGCCGGCTACATTCGTGACGACGTCTGGGACGACGGCACCAACACCATCGGCCCGACGCTGGGCGACATCGACTGGAACAACGAAGATGGCGGCGGAACCAACCCGGTTCGCGATTCGACCGCCGACCGTTCCGTGGCCTACGCGACGCAGGTCTTCGTCTTCGACGTCACCCCGGTCGGTGGTGCCAGCGGTTCCGGCACCAGCCCCGACGGTCGTGCGATGTCGGTCGACTTCGTCTCCCGTGGTGATGGTGGGACGCAGACGCTGATGCTCAGCGAGAACCTGCAGGCCAACGCCTGGCACAACCGTATGACGAACGCCACCTGCTTCGGCCTGCGGGTGGAAACGTCGACGAACGCTCCGGTCGAAGCATCGGCCACGCCGGCGACCGGCGTTGGACTCAACGGTGCGTCGCAGGACGAAGCGCTGACCATCAGCCCGGCGTCATTCGATCCGGGCGACAGCATGATCAACGTCGACCTGAACGCGACCGACGGCAGTGCTCCGCGGCCCAGCTCGTTCCATCCGGGTGGTGTCGTCGCGACCTTCGTCGACGGTCACAGCACCTTCCTGAACCAGAACATTGCCGGCTCGGTCTACGCCCGTCTGCTGACGCCGAACGGCACCCGCATGGGTCAGGGCCCGCTCTCCAGCAACGACTTCTGATCCGAACGTCCGCGACACGAAGAATTCGAACGCGCCCGGTTGCCTGCTGGCAACCGGGTGTTTTTTTGTGGGTAGTGGGTAGTGGGTAGTGGGTAGGAATCAGGAATCAGGCGAGCCCCGGGCGTGAGCCCGGGGGGTAAGAACGCGCCGATGTACGGGCGAGGGTGGCACGCCCTGGAGCGGAGCGCAGCGGAGTGAAGGGCGTGGTTTGGAAGTCTCGCGCGAGGCTCGAGCAGCCCCTGTGAGCTTTCAGGCGGGCCCCGGGCGTGAGCCCGGGGGTAAGAACGCGCCGATGTACAGGCGTGGTTTGGAAGTCTCGCGCGAGGCTTGAGCAGCCCCTGTGAGCTTTCAGGCGAGCCCCGGGCGTGAGCCCGGGGGTAAGAACGCGCCGATGTACAGGCGTGGTTCGGAAGTCTCGCGCGAGGCTCGAGCAGCCCCTGTGAGTTTTCAGGCGAGCCCCGGGCGTGAGCCCACCGGCTGCGACCGTTGCGCTGCCCTTGGGCCGCCCGTGCCCACGTCGTTCGACCCTCCATCCTGTGCGACGCTCCACCACCCATTACAATTCCAGCATGACACAGCCTGCCGATCCGAACCGACGCGACTTCCTCACCGGACGGGCGATCCGCCGCCGCATCGAACAGACCGGCGACGAGCTGGCCGACGCGATCGTCGACGCCGGCGAACACCGTCCCGTGCCGGTCGGGCACGATACGGTCCGCCTGCAGACGCGGGCGATGGCGTGTGAGTGGTCGGTCGTGATGAATCCGGGCGTACCCCGCGAGGTCATGGCCGCTTCGGATGCCCTCAGCGTCGTCCACGCGCTCGAAGCCCAGATGACCGTCTACCGGGACGACAGCGAACTCTCGGAGCTGAACCGGACGGCCCACACCGGTCCGCAGCCGGTCGAACCCGGGCTCCTCTCGCTGCTGCTGGCCTGTGAGGAGCTGTCGGAGCTGACCGAAGGAGCATTCGACCCGACCTCCGGCCCGCTCATCGCCCTGTGGCGCCGCTGCCGGGACGAGGGGCGCATCCCCACGCAGGAGGAGATCGACGCCACCCGCGAGATGACGGGGATGCAGCGGGTCTGCCTGGATGCCGACGCGGGAACCGCCCGTTTCGAGCGGGACGGGGTCGAGCTGAACCTGGGAGCGGTCGGCAAGGGATACGCGATCGACCGGGCCGTGGAGCATCTGCGCGGCGAGGAGATGGAGGATTTCCTCCTGCACGGCGGCTACAGCAGTCTCTACGCGGCGGGGGATCACTACGGTCAGGGGGGCTGGCCGGTCGGGATTCGCAATCCGCTGTTTACCGACCAGCGGTACGCGACGCTGCTGCTGGCGGACGAGGGAATGTCGACGAGCGGCTCGAATATTCAGTACTTCCGGTACGAGGGGAAGCGGTACGGGCACATTCTCGATCCCCGCACCGGCTGGCCGGCCGAAGGACTGCTGTCGGTGACGGTGGTGGCCCCCACGGCGACGGAAGCGGACGCACTGTCGACCGCTTTTTACGTCATGGGACTCGAAAAGGCCCTGGACTACTGCGATAATCACCGATCTGTGGGTGCGATCCTGATCCCCCTCCCCCAACGTGGACGCGAGCTGCAGCCGGTCGTCCGCAACATTGCGGAGGACCGCCTGTTTTTTGTGGCTGCCGACGCGGACACGACCATCGAATAACGTTCGGACGGGTCCCGCCACCGGTCCGCAGATGTCAACGAAGGTGCCTTGTCAGTGAATGATTTGAAGCGGATCTCGTCGGTCGCGATTGTCCTGCTCGTCCTGCTGCGGATGTCCATCGGGTGGCAGTTCCTCTACGAGGGACTCTGGAAGTACGACACCCTCAACACCGCAAACCCCTGGTCGTCCGAAGGTTACCTCCGCAACGCCCAGGGCCCCTTCCGGGATCACTTCCGCGAGATGGTCGGCGATCCGGACGAACTGGACTGGCTCGACTACGACGTCATGAGCGACAAGTGGGACGACTGGCGGGACCGCTTCGTCGCACACTTCGGACTGGACGAGAAGCAGCAGCAGCGGCTCGTAACGCTGCTGGACGGCAACAAGGTGCACGTCGCGGGGCTCAAGGCACTGCCCGAGTCGGTCGACCTCCGCAAGTACGCCGACGTCATCACCTTTGATGCCGACCGCGGCCGCCTCCTCGTCGAAGGCGAAATCCCGCTCCTCCCAAGCGAGGCACGTGCCCTGCGGGGAATGGTTCCGGTCGTGAAGACCGAAAGCGGCGAATACGCCAAACGTGGTGACGACGGCGAACCGCTGCTCAACGACGACGGCACGCCCGTTCCTCCGGAAGCCGGCGACCTCGCCTGGGTGAAGGCGATCGACCGGCTCGAGACGCTCTCGTCCCGGCTGGGATACCGGCAGAAGCTCGCCGCCAACCTCAAAGGGGACCCGGACCGGGTGGGCGTTGTCGGCCGGCTGACCGAGCGCGGCACCTACCGTCCGGAGATGGGAACCTTCGATCAGCAGCAGCAGGAAGAAGCGGCCGAAGAGAACATCCGCTACGGCGAGATTCAGGTCTACAAGGACATGCTCGCCGACTACGAGGCGGGACTGAAGCGGGCGGAAACCGACTACCAGCGCGATCACCTGGCGACGCTGTGGAAGAAAATCCAGGCGAAGCGGGTCGAGCTGACCGGCCCGATCAAGACGCTGGAAACGTCGCTGCGGGAAGACGCCCTCAAGCTGCTCACGCCCGAGCAGCGTGCCCGCGGCCCGCTCCCGCCGAAGCCGACCGAGCTTCGTCAGGCGGACCAGATGACGATGCTCGGACTGACCGGACTGGGGATTCTGCTGCTGTTCGGCCTGTTCTCGCGAATCGCCGCCGTCCTCGGTGCGGTGATGATGGTCATGTTCTACCTGCCGATGCCGCCCTGGCCGGGCGTTCCCCCGGCACCGGGACCGGAGCACGCCCTGTTCATCAACAAGAACATGATCGAGGCGATTGCCCTGCTGGGGATTGCCGCGATGCCGACCGGCCGCTGGTTCGGCCTGGACGGTCTGCTCCGCTGGGGCTTCGGCAAGCTTCGTGGCAAGGGGAAGGCGTCGAAGGCGTGAGGCGTGAGGCGTGAGGCGTGAGCGAACCCGGCAGTGTCTCAGGCGAGCCCCGGGCGTGAGCCCGGGGGTAACGACGTGCGTGCCACGGAGCCGTGATCTATCCGCGAAAGCCCACCAGCTGCGTCCGATGGGCCGCAGGGAAAGTAGGCTGGGACTGGTCCCAGCATCTGCCTGACACACGCGGCGTGCGTGCCACGGCTCTGTGAGCCGTGCGCATACCAGCGCCTGCAGCAAGCAACGGCCGGCAATAGCCGGCCCTACCGCGTGCCGCCCATGCGAACGTCGTGTGACTTCGCATGGGTGGCGTCCGCGATGTTTCACGCGGCCCCACGTATTCCGCTCGCTGACGCTCGCGGCTCCGCTTCTTCTCAGCTAATTCCTACCTCCTGATTCCTACCCACTACCCGTGGTCGTGATCATGATCATGGTCATGATCGTGATCGTGATCATGGTCGTGATCATGTCCACCATGCCCTGCCGCCGCCTCGACCGGTCGCGTCGCTGCCGACCCGTCGAACGCCGCCAGGGCCGCCCGGTACACTTCCCGCAACGGCAGGCCATGTTCGCTCGCCACCTCCGCGCAGCTCTCGAACTCAGGGGCGAACGTCACGATTCCCCCCGGCCGCCAGCCCCGCTTGCCCGCCACGTCGCCCCACGGCGTCGGAACCGTGCACGCCTCGCGGTACTGCTTTTCCCGCGTGATCCGCTGCCGGCGAACGCCCAGAGTTCCCGTCTCCCGAAACAGCAGCTCGAGCACGTTGTCGGTCTTCTCCGGCCGGCTGATCACGCTCAGAATGCAGCCCGGGCGATCCTTCTTCATCTGGATCGGCACGCTGAACACGTCGAGCGCCCCCGCCTCGAGCAGCAGCTGCTTCGTGTGACCAATCACCTCGCCCGACACATCGTCCAGGTTCGTCTCCAGCAGATCGACCTGGTCACGCAGCGGCGATGTGACGGCCGTCCCCACAAACACCCGCAGCAGATTCGCCCTGTCGGGAAAGTCCATCGTCCCCGCTCCGTACCCAATCGCGTCGATCGTCATCTCCGGCAGCGGACCGAACCGGTCCACCATCGTCTTGACGATTGCCGCCCCGGTCGGCGTGGTCAGCTCCGCCTCGACCGGCACGTCCTGGAGGGGAATTCCCCGCAGTAGTTCCGCCGTCCCCGGCGTCGGCACCGGGCAGATGCCGTGGTCGATGCTGACCCGTCCGCGCCCGGTCGGCAGTGGACTGCAGACCACTTCGTCCACCCCCAGCAGGTCGAACGCCACCGCCGCCCCGACGATGTCGACGATCGAATCGATCGCCCCCACCTCGTGAAAGTGAACCTTCTCGATCGTGCTGCCGTGCACTTTCGCTTCGGCTGCCGCGACCGCCTCGAAGATCCGCATGGCGATCGCCCGCTGGGCATCCGTCAGGCCGGTCGCCGCGTTGATGATCTTCGTGATGTGCGAGAGGTGCCGGTGAGCATGCTGCTCGGGGTGTTCGACCCGCACGTACTTCGCCCGGAATCCCCCTTTCATCGTCTCGGTCACCTGCAGCGTGACCCCCGGCAGGTTGAGCGAGTCGATCGCCGTGCGGATCGCGTCCGCCTCCACGCCGGCATCCATCAGGGCGGCCAGCGTCATGTCACCGCTGATTCCCGTCGAACAGTCCAGGTAGGCAACCTTCACCAGCTTCGATCCTTCTGAGGAGTCGCGTCAGAGAGCACGCGGCTGGATTGCAGCCTGCCGCGCAGAACCGCGATTCTACCTCACCGCGTCGATTCTGTCCGGTCACCCGGGGGTTTTGGGGTCGGGCGTCGCGTGTCTCTCCCGTCCCGGGGAAAAGCCGATACACTGAGGGGCATCGGGCAACCTGTTGCACCAACTGTAGATTCGAAAGGAGCGTTGGCATGGATTTGATGAGCACCCTCGAGGGATCCCTGATGGAGGGGTTCTTTCCGGCTGGATGGGATCTGAAGAAGATCGACGCCTGCGTCGATGACGATCCCTCCACGATCACCGACCGCCAGCCCTGGTGGCATGCGGACTTCAACCCGATTCCGTGCCATTCGCTGACCGATTTCGACACCCTCATGGGACACGAAATCGCCATCACCATCGCCCGCGCCAAGGAAGCCGGCGAGAAGCTGGCCATGATCCTCCCGGTCGGCCCCATGGGGATGTACCGCTGGGCTGTCTACTTCCTCACCGAGTGGGGCGTCGACTGCAAGCACGTCTACGGCTTCAACATGGACGAGTGGAGCGACAAGGACGGCAACAACCTCCCCTCCAACAACCCCGGTGCCTTCCAGTACGCCATGGAGCAGGCCTTCTACGGCCCGCTCGGCTCGCTGACCGTCCCGGAAGACCAGCGGCACTTCGCCACCACCGATGTCCTCCCCACCTACGGCGACCGCATCGGTGAACTCCGCAGCCAGGGGGCGAAGCTGACGGTGATCTTCGGCATCGGTCGCGTCTGCCACATCGCCTTCTGGGAACCGCACTTTGCCGGCGAATACTCCAGCGAAGAGGAGTGGAAGGCGGCCACGCATCGCATCGGCGCCAAGCTCCACCCGCTCACCATCGAGCAGAACGCCATCACCAGCTTCAAGAGCCGCACCACACTCGTCCCCGCCTACGCCAACACGATCGGCCCGGGCCTGTTCCTCAATGCCGACAAGATTATCGGCGGAGCGGACGGCACCCTCGATCGCGGGATGATGTGGCAGGGGCTGAGCCTGTGGATGACGTTCCGTCACGAGCCGACTCCGTGGATCCCCTCCACCTATATGCCGACCCAGCCCGGCCGCCTGTTCTTCCTCGAAGAACTGGCCGGACCCCTCGTCGCCGAATGTAACTGACGCGACGCGAACAGAATCGGCCGGTGGGATCTACGCTCCGTCCCGCCGGCCGGTGTTTTGTGTGGAGCGTACGGCGACGTCGGGTGCCGTCGCACTGCCGAATGTGCCCGTAGCCGCCGGTTCGGACAACCGGTGTCCGACTTGTCCCTCCCCCCTGCGTCGAGGAAGGAACTGACTGTGTCCCGCCGCGCTCTGCTGACTGCCTGCCTCCTCTCACTCATCGGTCTGCTGGTTGCCGATGTGCCCGCCTCCGCTGCCGATGCGACCCGCCCGAACTTCATCGTCTTTGTCGCCGACGACATGGCCTGGGACGACTGCGGTGCGTACGGACATCCCGCCATCCGCACCCCCAACCTCGACGCCCTGGCTGCTGCCGGCATGCGGTTCGACAATGCGTTCCTGACCTGCAGCTCCTGCTCGCCCAGCCGCTGCAGCATCATGACCGGTCGCTATCCCCACAGCACCGGCGGCGCTCATCAGCTCCACAATCCGCTTCCCGCCGACCAGATCGTCTTCCCTCAACTGCTCCGTGATGCCGGGTACTACACCGTTTCGGCCGGCAAGTGGCATCTCGGTCCGCACGTGGTGTCCCGGTTCGATCACGTCGAGACGAAGATGAACCGCTGGGTCGAACAGCTCAAGACGCGACCGCAGGACAAACCGTTCTTCATGTGGTTCGCGTTTACCGATCCGCACCGTCCCTACCAGGACGACACAATCCCCGAGCCGCACACGCCCGACGACATCGTTGTTCCCCCCTACCTGCCGGACCTCCCCGAAGTCCGCGAGGACCTTGCGGACTACTACGACGAGATCACCCGGCTGGATGGTGTGGTCGGCAACGTGGTGAAGGAACTCGAGCGTCAGAACCTGACCGACAACACGGTCATCGTTTTCCTCAGTGACAACGGACGCCCCTTCCCCCGCTGCAAGACGACCATTTACGACAGCGGCATCAAGACGCCGTTCATCGTCAAATGGCCCGCTCGTGTCGCTGCCGGCACCGTCACCGATTCGCTCGTCAGTTCCGTCGACCTGGCGCCGACGATTCTGTCCGCCGCCGGCGTCCAGCCCGGTCCGACCTTCCAGGGCGTCAGCTTCCTGCCGGTGCTCGACGACCCGGCTGCCGAGGTCCGCGAGTACATCTTTGCCGAGCACAACTGGCACGACTTCGAAGATTTCCAGCGGTCGGCCCATTCGAAGCGGTTCAACTACATCCGGACTGAATACACCGACGTGCCCGGCACGCCTCCGGCCGATGCCGTTCGCAGCCCGACGTTCCAGGCGATGCACCGGTTGAAGGCCGAAGGGAAGCTGACGGAGGCACAGCTCAATCCGTACGTCGTACCCCGCCCGAAGGAGGAACTGTACGACGTCCTCCGCGACCCGCACGAGCTCCACAATCTGGTGGATGAGCCTGCCTACGCGGAGGTGCTCGAGCGGATGCGTGCAGTCCTGGACCGCTGGCAGCAGGAGACGGACGACACGGTGCCGGCCGAGCGCCGCCCCGACGGCTTTGACCGCGTCACGGGCGAGCGCATTCGTCCGAAGGGGTGAGGGGTGAGTCCTGGGCTGTGAGCCGTTACGAGCCGCGACCGTGAGGGAGCGGAATCAATACGCCGGGTGGCACGCCCTGGAACGGAGCGCAGCGGAGTGCCAGTAGGGCCGGTTCCAACCGGCCGGTCCGCAAAAGGACATCGACGGCCGGCAATAGCCGGCCCTACGTCTCCGAAGGCAGGCATGTGCCTGTGTGCCACGGCCTCCGGCCGTGCGGCGGGAAGGTCTTGTATGTCGATGGCGAGCCCGGTGCGTGAGCACCGGGGTGATGGTGATGGCAGGAAAGGGACCACGGAGTTGTCATGACGGTGCGTCGCCCCGGAGGATGAAAACGACAGCGGGGTGCCATGGCCTCGCCGCGCAGCGGAGTGG
>ENA-ORCW01000219-ORCW01000219.1-marine-metagenome-genome-assembly--contig:-NODE-219-length-56259-cov-4.115464_pt1 | contig 56259 bp, 36 predicted proteins | sample MGYA00237784_ERZ508517 | MGnify/ENA primary metagenome ERZ508517 (study PRJEB26187, sample SAMN06268979) | marine metagenome | isolation source: Tt ae E1 feedstock associated aerobic enrichment on...
TTTTTTTAATGATACGGCGACCACCGAGATCTACACTCTTTCCCTACACGACGCTCTTCCGATCTGCACCAGCAGTCCGACGTGTGTATTTCGGTAGCCGACCGCCCGCAGCAGGGCCAGTTCGCCGCGACGCTCCAGTACGTTCCGCAACATGACGGTCGCCAGCCCCAGCGTCCCCAGCAGCAGTCCCAGTCCCCCCAAAGTCTGGAAGGTGGACAGATAAGTGTTCTGCACAGCGAGGAAGCTGGCAAGGCGGTCGGAGACACGCTCGGCGTCGAAGCCATAGTCGCTCAGCCGGGTCTCCAGCAGATCGGCCAGTTCCGTCGCCCGGGCCGGGTCGACTTCGATCAGGAAGTACTCGAAACCGGCCTCCTCGGGAAACAGCTCCAGAAACCGCTCCTCCGACATCACCAGCACGCCCTGAAAGACACTGCCGTCGAACATGCCGGCAATCTGAAGTTCAACGTCGGTATCAGGGACCGGCAACGTCTGCCCGATCCCCTTGTGCAAGCTGTACTGCAGCGTGTTCATGTCGCCAACGACCGGAACGACATTCTCACCCCGGTCCTCATCGAGCAGCGTCCACGGCGCGTCCGACGGCGTGTTGGCAAACTTGAAGCGGTCCTCTTCGGTCATCAGGTCGATGACGTCCTGCGGCACTCCCAGGATTGTGGGTAGCTGCGTCTGGTAAAGGTTCAGACAGCTCGCGTTCTCGCCGGGACGGACCCGGAACGGCACGATTCTGGCCGAGGCGATCAGCTCCTGCTCCTCCTCAGAGAGACCGTCACCCATACCGGCCTGGATGCGGCCATCGGGGGTATTCAGGTCGTAGAGGATCGGCGTGCTCGTCTCGGCGACGAGAGTGAAACCGCCGTTCCCTGATTGCCTGACCGGTGCTTCGACGGCGGGATTCCGCTGGCCGGCCGCGACGGCAACGATCACGAACGTAGCCGAGGCGATCAGACTGGCGGTCAGCACGCTCCGCTGCCGGTGCCGGGCCGAGTTCCGCAGCCCCAGCCGCGCCAGTGCAGCGATCCCTTTGCCGCGCACCGCAGCCGCCCGATCCGACTTGAGCACCGCAGACAGCCCCGCCAGGCTTGCCACCAGAGCCGCGATCCCGGTTACGAAGAACGCCACCACCTGCCAGGAAAAGCCGCCGAACGCTTCCTGGTCGTCCGGCACCAGACCGGTCAGTGAGCCGAGCAGCAGCACCGCCGCGATCAAACCGGCAACCATCGCTGTGCGTCCGGCGACCCGGCTGTGCAGGCCACGACCGGCGGTCGACTCCGAGAAGTCAGACACCCCCGCCAACAGTTCCCGCGTCGAGATCCCCCGCAGTTGCCGCATCGACCACCAGATCGCCAGCAGCGCCACGATGACGGCAATGGTGAATCCGATCGCCAGGCTGAGCGGGCAAACCGACAGGTAGAGAAACCGCGTCCCGATCGCGCCAATCCACCACGTTTTCAGGCCGTAGATCATCAGCCACGCGTAGCCGATTGCCGCCAGACTGCCGACCAGTCCTCCCACCGCAACGACGATGGCCCCCTCGAGAAGAAACAGCCGCCGGACCTCCCGTGGCGTCAGTCCCACGGCCGTCAGTAGACCGATCTGCGTGACCCGCCGCTCGATCCCCAACCGGAACAGCAGTCCGACCAGAATCGTCGCCGAGAGAATCAGAAAGAAACTGAAGCCGATGAACAGACCGGTGAAGTCGGTCGTCCCGGCAGCCGCCTGCACACCCTGATACATCACCGGCGAGACGACCAGACCGGTCGAGGTGGGCGGCAGGGCGTCGAGCAGGCGCTGTTCGAACTCGTCGGCAAACGTGTCCAGGTCGCCGCCGCCCGGCGGTGCCAGTCGCAGTGACGTCAGTTCGCCGTACCGGCTCTCCCACAGGCTCTGAGCGACGCTGAGCGGAAGAAACAGCTTGGGGGTCGTCTTGTGCGCGTCCCAGTAGTCCTCGTCCCGGTCCGTCACCCGATCAAGGTCCATCGGAAACGGTTGACGCCAGTCGGAGAACGTGTCGGCATCGGTGATCCCGGCCACGTACGGCGTCATCCCCGGATCGGCCGCCGGTCCGTCGAGCCGCACGATCCCCGCGACTTCAAACGACATTTCCTCATCGGGAAGTTCGCCACGGTCCCCCACGACCTTGTACTTCACACCGATTTCATCGCCGACCGAGACGCCAAGATCCTCGGCCAGCCAGTCGTTGATGACAATCTGCCGGCGACTGTTGGCCGCGGGGGGACCGCCTTCGACGAATTCGAACGGACCGAACGGCGGGTCCGCCTCGAAGTCGACGCCTGCGACAATCGAGTACATCGAGTACCGGTCGGGCGACTCGCGGTTCCAGATTTCGTTGAGCAGATAGACGAGCACCGGGGACGTTTCGGCATTGAGTTCGGCGGCGACCTCAGCAGCGGCGTCGGCGAAGGTCCGTTCGAGGATCATCTGCTCCGCTTCGAGCGAAACGTATCCCCGGTCTTCCGAGCCGACCAGCTTCAGCGACAGATCCGCCAGGGTCAGTTCGTCGTGCAGTTGGCCGGTGAGAGCCTCGGCCGTCAACTCGGCATTCGCCCCCCTGGCACTTGCCTCATCGGCAATGCCCGCAAACAGTGCGTTGACCCGCGCCGGCTTGGCGACCGGATTGCGGCGGGTCCGGCGGACCGCATTGAGTCCGACCTGCTGCTGGAGCGTGTCGAGGGACACGTACACATTCTGCGGCAACTGCTGAGTCGGATTCAGACCGAACCGGCCGAGCGTCGCCTCGTCCTCGGCAATCGCGGTGACGGTAAGCAGCAGTTCCGTCACCGTTTCGTCCCGGTCGCCCAGCAGGGCATCCCGCGGAATTGCCGCAGGAATTTCGATGACGACCGAGATCTCATCGTCGACCTTCAGGCCGAGCTGGTCGGCCAGCTGCCGGTTCACGACCGCCTGATTTCCTTCCGGAGCCGTGGCCTCGGCGGTGGTGAGATCCCAGAACCGCTGATCGACCGCATACACGTTGACGCGACCGGCCCGGGTGATGCGGGCCGAAACGTCGCTGTTTTCCGCCTGTTCATGCTCAACACTGCCGGCCATCGCAATCGCCGGCGCCACACCGGTCAGCTCGACACCTTCCGCGGGAGTTGCGGCAAGCAGGTCGGCGAGATCCTCGCGAACAAATCGCCCGCCCGAGAGTGCATGCGAAACGTTCCCCAGCCGGTCGAGGCTCATCTGCTTGAGGCTGTCCCGGACCGAATCTCCCACAACGAGTGCTCCCCCGATCACTGCCGTGGCGGCCACGACTCCCAGGAGCACGGCGAGGTTCGTGCGCCAGTAGTGGAGCAGGCTGCGGAGAAGAAGTGGGCCGGTCTTCATGGTCGAGGCTGTGCTGTCGGGTGACGTTCGGGGCAGGGCGGTGACGACGGGACGATCAGCGGGATTCGAGACGACCTCCCACCAGCTCGTACCGCCGGGGAAAACGCCCGGCCAGTTCGAGGCTGTGGGTCACGCAGATGAGCATCGTCTGCTGTTCGGCGGCGATTTCGAGGAGCAGGCTGCCGACCGATTCCGCCGTCGCCTGGTCAAGGTTGCCGGTCGGTTCATCGGCGAGCAGCAGCTTGGGCTGGTTGATGAGCGCCCGGCAGACGGCGACGCGCTGGCGTTCGCCTCCGGAGATGCGTGCCGGACGGTGATCGATCCGCTCGCCCAGTCCGACCCGTTCGAGCAGCTGGCGGGCGCGGGTTTCCGCGGTGGCATCCGCCCCGCCCAGGGGGAGGGTCGGGATCAGGACGTTCTCGAGGACCGTGAGCTGCGGCAGCAGGTGATGATCCTGGAAGACGAAGCCGATGTTCCGATTGCGGAATCGGGCCTGAGCCGCGGTGTCGAACTCCAGCGGCTGCTCGCCGGTGATCGTCAGCGTCCCACCGGTCGGTTCATCGAGCAGTCCGACAATGTACAGCAGCGTGCTCTTTCCCGATCCGGACGGCCCTGTGACGGCGACCGCTTCGCCGCCCGACATCGCCAGGTCGACCCCGTTGAGGATATCGAGGGGGCCGGCCGTACCGGCGAACCGTTTGGTGATCTGACTGAGCTGCAGGGCAGGTGGGGATTCGTTCACGGTGAGATCAGTCGGCAGCAGGGTGAGGCGAACGTCCAGGGGGGCGCGGGTGGCGTCAGGTCGCTGACTGCATTCTTGCCGTCAACGGTGCGAGTCTCAATGGAGGAGTCTCGCGGGTGGGCAAAGTCACCTCGCGAGGGCGGTCCGTCCGGGCGGAATTCCGGGGGAACCGACGGCCGGCAATCATCCCCGGATCCGACACTTTTGCTCATGCACGCGACATTTCCGGGACGATTCGTAAGCTGAGATCGTGACAGGGGTTTCCGCGTCCGCCCGAATGATGACACGGTGCTTGACACCGTTCCGCAAATCCGATAAGCACACCCGCATTCGACCGGTCCTCCTGAGTCCGAACACTGGCAGTGCGACACGGTCGAGCTTTGGACGGCTCATCGGGCAGACAGCCTGCAGACGAGCGTGACCCTTACGACCGCAGAGCAGAGGTTTCGATTAATGCTGAGAGCAACATTCGACGTCCCACCACAGCGATCGGAGTCCCAGGACGACTGGGACGGGCTGCAGTACGCATCGCGAGTCCCGCAGCCTCAGCTGTTTTCGGACGACGACGATGACTTCGACGATGATGACGACGACCTCGACGACGACGACGATGACCTCGACGACTTCGATGACGACGAGGATCTCGACGACTTCGACGACGACGACGATGATGACTTCGACGACGATTTCGACGACGATGACGACGACTTCGATGATGATGACGACGACGACGATGACTTCGACGATTTTGACGACGACGACGACTTCTGATCGCTCGTGGTCACGAGTCGGCTGAGCGGCGTCGCACTGCCAGCGTGCTGCCAAATTTGCGCCGGTTTCCCTGTCGGGATGCCGGCGTTTTCTATTGCCCCCACCGCACGAAGATGTCCCCCACCCCCGGGCCCACGACACCGCGCGACCAGACCCCGGACAGCTTTACAGCATCAGATCACGCGCCTACAGTGGCGACGCAAGCCCCTGAACAGCAGGTTCCGGCTGCCGTTTTTCCCCATGCGAAGCCACGGACATGTTCCAGAGAGTCGACGACGCCCGTTTCATCACTGGAGAGCATGAGGTCCTCCGCTTCTGGAAGGATCACGACGTCTTCGCCGCGCTCAAACGTAAGAACGCCGGCAAACCCAAGTGGTCCTTCCTCGACGGCCCCATCACCGCCAACAACCCGATGGGAGTCCACCACGCCTGGGGACGGACCTACAAAGACTGCTACCAGCGCTACTTCGCCATGACCGGCCACGAACTCCGTTACCAGAACGGATTCGACTGCCAGGGACTGTGGGTCGAAGTCGAAGTAGAGAAAGAACTTGCGCTCGGCACCAAAAAGGCGATCCTGGACTACGGCGTCGACCGCTTCGTCCACGAATGCAAAAAACGCGTCCTCCGCTTCGCCGCCCGACAGACCGAGCAGTCCGTCCGTCTCGGATACTGGATGGAGTGGGACGACCCGGACGAACTCCGCAAGCTCGCTGCCCACATCGGCACCGAAGACGAAGTGACCCTCCACACGCCCCGCGGGCAGGAAGTGTCCGGCAAGGCAGAGGAACTTGTCGCCCGGCTCGGCAATCCGGAATGGGGCGGCTCCTACTTCACCTTCGCCACCGAAAACAACGAGACCATCTGGACCTTCCTCAAGAAGTGCTTCGAGCGCCGGAAGGTCTACCGCGGACACGACGTGATGCCCTGGTCGGGACGGGGCGGCAGTGCCTACTCCCAGATGGAGATCGCCGACGGCCGCAAACTGACCGTCCACCGCTCCTGCTTCGTCCGCTTCCCACTCCTCGAACGGGACAACGAGTACCTCCTCGTCTGGACGACCACCCCCTGGACACTCACTTCCAACGTCGCCGCGGCGGTCAATCCCGACCTCGAATACGTCAAGCTCCGCAGCAAGCGGGACGATGCGGTCTACTACTTCGCGAAGGACAACCTCGAGTTCAAGCGGCTCGAGCGGGAGTTCAAGGAAGGCTTCGGCCGTCCCGAATGGTCCTGGCCGCCCGAAGTCCCCAAGCTCAAGACCCTCTCCCAGATCTTCAAGGAGCAGGGGGGCTACGAGGTTGTCGAGACGATCAAGGGGGCCGACATGGTCGGCTGGAAGTACCGCGGCCCCTTCGACGAACTCGAAGCCCAGCAGCAGCCGGGCGGATATCCAGCCGTTGAAGACCTCCAGGACCGCACCGGCGTCTCCTGCCATCAGGTCGTCGACGGCGGACGCGACTCCAAGGGAAGCCCGCACGTCGTCGCCGGCGAGGGGACCGGGATCGTTCACATCGCCCCCGGCTGTGGTGACGTCGACCACAAGATCGGTGCCGAGCTGGGGCTGGTCGGCATCGCTCCGCTGGGCGAAGACGGAACGTACGGCGAAGGGTTCGGACCGTTCACCGGCAAGGCGGCGATCGCCCCCGAAACCGCCGACATGGTCTTCGAGTCGCTCAAGGAGAAGGAGCTGCTCGTCTATGTCGAACAGTATCCGCACATCTACCCGCACTGCTGGCGAACCGGGGACGAGCTGGTCTTCCGCCTCGTCGACGAGTGGTTCATCAACATGGACTGGCGGGACGAGATCAAGGACGTCACCCGCGCCATCAACTGGGTTCCCGATTCCATCCAGGGGCAGGAGCGTGAGCTGGAATGGCTCACCACAATGCGCGACTGGATGATCTCCAAGAAGCGGTTCTGGGGACTCGCCCTGCCGATCTGGATCAACCCGGACGATCCCGGCGATTTCGAGGTGATCGGGTCGCTGGCCGAACTGAAGGAACGGGCCGTCGAAGGCTGGGACGAGTTCGAAGGCCACACGCCGCACAAGCCCTGGATCGACAAGGTCAGGATCCGCAGCGAGAAGACGGGCGCGATTCTGGAGCGGATTCCGGACGTCGGCAACCCGTGGCTCGATGCGGGAATCGTCCCCTTCTCGACGATGATGTACAACCACGACCGCCAGGCCTGGCAGGAATGGTTCCCCGCCGACTTCGTCACCGAGTGCTTCCCGGGCCAGTTCCGCAACTGGTTCTACTCGATGCTCGCGCTGGCGACGATGATGCGGTACGACGAGACCGACGACCCGATGCTGAAGCGGCCGTTCAAGACGCTGCTCGGACACCGCCTCGTGATGAACGAGGAGGGGCAGCCGATGCACAAGTCGGACGGCACCGCCATCTGGTTCGAGGAAGCCGCCGAGCAGCTTGGCGTCGACACGCTCCGCTGGTTGTACCTGGCACAGAATCCGGCAATGGATCTGCGGTTCGGCCTGCGGCATCCGGAGGAACCGGTCACACTGCAGACGCCGGACGGCCCGTCCACCGAGACGAAGGAAGGCCTTCCCTGCTGCAAGGTGACGAGCAAGCCGGCTGACGAAATCCGTCGGCAGATCCTGATCCCGCTGTGGAACAGCTACGCCTTCTTCGTGAACTACGCGATCCTGGACGAATTCGATCCGCGTCAGGAACCGGTGCCGGTTGCCGAGCGGCCGGAGATCGACCGCTGGATTCTTTCGAACCTGCAGGCGCTGGTCGGCACCTGCCGGACCGAGATCGAAGCGTTCAACGTTGCCGAAGCCTGCCGGGGCGCCGCGGCCTTCATCGACGACCTGTCGAACTGGTACATCCGCCGGAACCGCCGCCGGTTCTGGCGGGCCCGTTCGGAGGGAGCCGCTGCCGAGTGGGACGCCGACAAGCTCTCCGCCTACCAGACGCTCTACGAGGTTCTGGTGACGCTGACAAAGGTGCTGGCCCCGATGATCCCGTTCCTGACCGAACGGATGTACCGGAACCTGGTCGCCAGCCTGGGCGGGGACGTGCCCGAGTCGGTCCATCTGTGCGACTACCCGGAACCGGACGCCGCCCTGCTCGACGAATCGCTCAACCACCGGATGGCGACCGCCCAGCGGGTCGTGCGACTCGGGCACCGGCTGCGTGAGGACTCGGGCCACCGTGTCCGGCAGCCGCTGGCCGAACTTCGCTTCACATGCAGTACGCCCGAAGAAATCGCCGAGATCGAGGCACTGCGGGATGTCATTGCCGACGAACTCAACGTCAAGCAGGTCGTTCCCGCCGATAACCTCGACGACCTGGTCAGCTACGCCTACAAGCCGAACCTGAAGACGCTGGGCCCGAAGTACGGCAAGCTTCTGGGAGTGATCCGCAAGCAGTTGCCGGACGTGGACGCCGGGACGCTCGCACCGCTGCGGGCCGGCGAGTCGGTGACACTGACGCTGGACGGCAACGAGATCACGCTCGAACCGGATGACGTGCTTGTCAGCACCGAGCAGGCGAGCGACTGGGCCTCCGGCAGCGACGAGGGCGTTCAGATCGCCCTGAGCACCGCTCTGACGCCCGATCTGGTGCGGGAAGGGATGGCCCGGGACCTGATCCGCCACGTCCAGCAGCTCCGCAAGGATGCCGACCTCGACGAGAACGCCCGCATCCGGGTTCTCTGGACGACGGACGGCGATGACGGCGAGCTGCAGACGGCACTCGGGGAATGGGACGAGACGATCCGGACCGAAACCCGCTCCGACGTCGTCGAGCGGCAGGACGCTGCCCCGTCCGGCGGTCGCACGGTCTCGGTCGGTCCGACGAAAGTGACCGTGGCAATCGAAGGCTGACCGGCAATCCCGTGGCGTACTGGTCAGAACAGGTCTGCGCCGCCTTCAACCTACTGATGCGCGAGAAGCACGGCTCATGCAGACGTTCCTTCTGATGCTGGTGGCGGTTGTCGCCGGCTTTGTGGTCCCGATCCAGTCGATTCTCAACGGACGCCTGGGACATCTGCTGGCGAATCCGTTCCTGGCGGCACTCGTCTCGTTCCTGGGGGGAACGGTCGCGCTCTCACTCGTCGTACTGGCAACGACGCCGGGCATTCCCCAGGTCTCGACCGACGGGAAGTCCCTCCCCTGGTACCTGTTCACCGGCGGACTGTTCGGAGCGGTCTTCGTCACCAGCGTGCTGACCCTGGTGCCGCGCATCGGAGCGACCAACGTGCTCGCCGCTGCGGTCGTCGGCCAGTTCATCATGGCCCTGATCGTCGACCACTTCGGGATTCTGGGCGTGCCGCACATCACCGCCAGCCCGATGCGGCTCGTTGGCTGCCTGCTACTGGTTGCCGGCATGCTGCTGATCAACCGCGGGTGACCTTAGACACCGGCCGGAGACAGAGGGGCGACAGGTCAGTCATCCGTCTGTTGCTGGCTGCTCGCACGCCGGCGACGCCGACGCGCCGCACCCGCCACACCAACGATGCCGATCGACAGCAGTGCCAGCGAGGATGGTTCGGGAGACGCGTGGGTGCCACCGCCGGCCGAGTGCGGCGTCAGGTTGGATCCGAACAGAAAGTAGGCATCTGTGATGTCGTTCATTGGATCGAATGTCGATCCCGGGCCAACGTTGAACGTCAGTACAATCGACGACTGAACAACCGGATCCTTCAGGCCGTTGTTGAACCCTTTGCCGCTCGCAAGGACGGGAACCACGCCGTAGTCAACACCATCAAGCGGGATGGTCGACGTCGAGTTGATTCGATCATTGGCGCCGAAGCTGGGATCGCCGCTGCCGCCGGCCGCCCCCACACCGTACGGCCCGTAGGTCCCCGAAAGGTTGCTCCTGTAGGCCCAGCCGTAGTTGATATTGGACGGCTGCGGATCGACGGGTGTAACGGTGGTCCCCGATGTCTCGATCAACTGCGAGCCCGCGGCAATGACCGCGGAAACGGCGGTAATGGCAGGATTGCCGGTCGCATTCCAGGTGAAGCCGGTCAGAACGGCCCCGTTGTCGAAGTGCGATCCGACCGTCGCCGACAGGTAGCTGAGCGTCAGCGTGAACTGACCACCGACCACGTCGGAGAACTCTGCCGTGACATGGGCATCGGTGACATTGCCACTGCTGTCTGGATCGATCGTCTGCGAATAGAGCACCGAACCAGCATCCGCCGACGACGACAGCGAAAGCACGCCAAGAAGAACGGCCGCGAAGAGTCTTGAGTTCATCGTTCGCACATCCAGTACGTGACAGATGGAAGCCGAGCAAGCCTCGGCGATGAACTCCTGGCCCGATTCATCTTGGCCCAATGACCAGTGCGATTCAAACAGAATCCGGAAGAATCCGCACAATCATTCCAGGCGACACTCTCGGCGAGTCACTCCGCCGGCAATGAGTCGACCAGTCGGAACACGCGCGTCCTCTCTTCCCGCTCGCAAACGGATCTGTTCCCGGCCAGTGATCGGGGATCCAGGCCGATGCCGCGCCCGAGAATCTCGCTGACGATCGCATCCCACGGGCGCCCGGGGAAGTTGTAGCTCTGAATCGGTTTTCTCCTGGAGCTTTTGACGAAGTACCGACTCTTCTCGAACGGAAACCGCCCCTGCGAGACCAGCACGACGGACTGTTTGCCACTCGTCTCGATCAGGCGTCCCGTATAGGTCACCAACGGGATGCGAATACCGTCCACGAGATTGGTGGTCAGCCCGCCGGATCCCTGCTTGTCCTCGATGACTTCGTGGGTGATCCGCAAGATGTCCCCCCCGGGACCGATCGTCCGGCCGTGCGCGGCCAGGAACGAGGCGAAACGGGTCGCCTGCTGCTGGGAGACGGCACGAGTCCCCAGGTCGACTTCGACCTGAATCGGCGGGTAACTGCGGCCGCCGACTTCCCCGTCGCCATCTTCGCCCCCGTCGCCATCTTCGACCTGGTCGGGCAGACCGGCAGCCTGCGCAAACAGCGACGTTCGGTCCGCGTCCTGGGCAATCCATCCCGTAACATTCCAGGGAGCATCGGCATCCCGGCCCGCCTGCGACCGAACCCAGACCCGCCCGTCGGGTGACGACTGAATGGTCTGGATCGCGTGGTCCGCCGCCTGCAACGGTTGAGGGGTCATCGCCACCTCCGCCTGATCCACAACGTCGTAGATTGCCGCCTGCTGCGAGTCGGCCACCAGGAGCTCTCGGGGCGACAGCCACTCGGCAATCCCGTAGCGAACCTGCTCTGATCGAATGGTCCATTGCCGCCCACTCGACAGCTCCCACAGGATCGCCCCCTGAAACCGATTCGACGTCGGAGAATACCTGCTCCCCAGCGCCTCCAGATCGAGCGCGTTGCGGTGCCGGGTCTGTTCGTGAGAGGTCTCCGGCAGCGCTGCCAGCCAGCCGCACAGGTAGCGTCCGTCGGGCGACACGGCGGCGTCGGTGAAGAGGAAGTCCTTCGGACCGGCAACCACCTCCCGAATGGCCCCGCCGGACGCCTTCCTGTCGACTGTCAACGACAATGCCGCCGAGCAATGCCCCAGCACTTCCCCCGACTCCGGATCGACAAACTCCAGATGACGACCGGCCGACACGACCAGCCAGACATGCCCGGGTGCCCAGCGGATCGGCAGACGATAGTCCCGATCCAGTTCGTAGACGGCATCGAATTCCGGATACGTCCAGCAGGTCAGTCTGCCCCCGCCGGCGGTCAGAAGACGGTCAGGCGACAACCAGGAGATCCAGCGAACCGGCGTCTGTTCGTCGTAGGGAACGAAACCGGTCACATGCTCGCCACTGCGTTCGTAGACATCGATCCCCGATGCGTTGACCTCCAGGTTCGTCACCGCGAGCAGCGAGGCATCGGAGGTGAGGGCGGCCCGCAGATCACGTGTCGCGCCGTAGAGCTGGAGACCACGTTCAAGCCACGTGGCAGCGTTGCCGTTGAGCAGGATCGGCTCACCAATCATCTCGCCGGTCGCAAGATCGATGCGGTCCCAGTACAGCTGCACTCCCCGCGACAGGTCGGTCCCCGGCTCCAGATCGGTGACTCTGCGATCGGCCACCGGTGCGGGCAATACGAGCCGCAGCGCCGCCGCTTCCCAGTCACTCCAGGCAATCGGCCATTGCTTGTGCTGAAGCGTCCGGGCCTCGGATCGGGACACGCGGGACTTGACCGGAGGTAGCGGCCGCCACTCCGAACTCAGCTCGGCCTCAATCGTCCTGACGTTCTTCCGGCTCGCCCGCGCGACGGCCCGAACTTCGACCGGACGCACTCCGGACCGGAACGTCTGGATCGCGTCGCGGTGCGCGGCACTGGCATAGACGCCATACTGCCATGTCTCCGGCTGTTGCCTCGGTCGCGGTTGACCTGACAGTTCCGGGTTCCGCCCGATGATCAGAAGCGAACCATCGGGCGCCAGACGCAGCGCGGGTGGCAGCTGGAGTGGCGTCCGCGGTCGCAAGGTGTCCACCAGTTCGGACGGCTGCAGCCGGTGGTAGTCGCCCATGCGACCGGACGCGAAGACGAGTCCGGCTGTTGTGTCCGCGTACATTTCTCCACGGTTCTGACCGTTGCCGACCGGCAGTGAGACAGAACGCAACCAGTCACCGGTCGTCGCCGACCAGGTCGTCCGGATCGGCGAATGCATCGCCGAGATCTCGGTCCCGTCCCGACTGAACGTAACCATGCTGGCAACAGAGGACACCCGATTCTCCCGGTCGCGGGCTTCGTCACCAACTTCGAGCCGCCCCAGTCGCTTGTAGTCGGATGTCGACACCACTTCGATACCGAGTACGCCACCATCGACCGCGACGTATCGACCGGTTCCACTCACCGCGCCAGCCGAGGATTGGGGAACCAGAAACTGCTCCACCTGACCGTTGTCCCGCGCCCGTCTGATCAGGGAACGACCGTGCAGCGGTTGCAGGTCAACACTGGCAAGCCGCTTCGCCTCGGCGACATCCCAGAACTGCAGGGCCTGCGCCGGGCCATATTCGATCTGTATCACATTCTCACCGACGTCGGTGAATTCCGTCTCAACCACCAGCAGCGCCAGCCGCGTCTCGTCGACAAACGACCACCATTTGACATAGCCCCCCACCGGCAGCGGCTGCGGTTCGTCATTGACCGCATCCCGTTTCCAGACATAGAGCGTCTGACGATGCCGCTGGAACGCCTCCAGCATCGGCTGCGGACCGACCAGCCACGTTCCCTGCGGACTCAGCAGCGTCTGACGCCAGAGCGGGGCATTCCAGGCGAACTCCCCCACCTGCTTGCCGGTGCGCAGATCAATGAGCGGAAGTGGCAGCTTCCGCCGCGTCTCGACGGGTACGAACGTGCCGTCGTCGTTCCTTCGCAGGTCCTTTGTCGTCCGGTAGAGCGCGTCCTCGCCAGCGTCTGCGGGCACAATCGCGAACGGTCCGTTCCGCGACGCCAGCAACGGGTAGACGTCCCGACCGACAACCTTCGTCAGCGATGATCGTTCCCGTCCAATCTCCGCAATCTGGACCAGCCGGCCCTCCAGCACCAGATCGGACGGGAATGCAACCGGCTCCACGGCAGGGGCAGGATCCGGCTCGAGGTTCGGCAGTGTTCCCTTCGGCCGGTCGTGGAGATCCTGCACCGTCTGCCCCGGTGTCCCGAACAGCACGCGTCCCACATACGGCCTGGGTGGCTCGAGCGCCTTCAGCTCCATCGGCGAGACGCCGTGAAATCCCGCGTTGGGATCGCGCACTCGCGGCACTGATGTAACGCGGATGAGACTTCCCTCCACGTCGGCCACAAACCGGCCATCGGCATTCGCGCCCTTCCGGTCCCCGTCGTCTCCCTTTCCCGCACCGTCGCCCTCTTCCGATGCGACCGCGTTGGCCGCCGGAGGGTTCTTCTTCGCCTCGATACGCAACAGTGCAAGCGCCGTAAACCCGCCCACAACGACGATGAAGGCCAAGACGCCGGCCGCTCCAACGCCGATCTTTCCCTGCAGACTCAGATTGTCGAACCACTCGCCCGACCGCGTGCGAAGCCGATACTTCGCTTCCAGAAAGAGGGTGACCGCCGGCGTGAGCGACGCGACGAAGATCATGCCGAAGAACACGAGAATCCCGTTGCGACCAAACGCTTCCACGAACGGCTTCAGCCGCCCCCCCACGTCATCTGCCCGCACATCCGGCATCGCGACGAACATCACGATCCCGATTGCGGCGATGACGGCCGGCGCAATCAGCGACTTGTAGAGTGCGTCGCGGAACTCGCTGTCGTCGTTCTCAATCCGTCGACTCTGAATCCGGGATTCGAGCGTGTTGCCATCCAGCCCCTGCGCGTCGACGAACCGGCGATTCTTCTTCCCGGCAGACCTGCCCGACCTGCCGCGTGAACGGTTGCGTCGCGCCGACTTGCCGACAACGCGCGGAGCCGCGCGAAGCGGCTCGTCGTCCTTCCAAGCGTCCTCGTCCCAGGGATCGTCGTCCCATTCGTCGTCGGCGCCTCCGCCCTCCGTCGCGTACATGTCTTCGAGCGAGAGCTCGCCAAGGTCGACCTCCTCGTTCCCCGAAGGCTCCTGATCCGCCCGGCCGTCCGCCTGGTACGTCGTGTCATCCGGTTCGTTCGCCGGCGGAATCGGGGGACCACCCGAAACCGGTTCCGGAAGCAGCGTGTCGGAATGGTCCTCCGGCGGCGGCGTGGCGCCGGCGCGCGTCCGTTCCGGTGCCGGTTCCAGAGGTTCCGGCCGGGAGCGCGGGAGCGAGGCCGATTCTGCTCTGGTGAGCGTGACCTGGGACACGTCGGGAAGAGACGACGCCTGGATTCGCGGACTCGATGGCTGGTCGTCCTCAGACTCGACGATCTTGAGACGGTAGCGTTTGCCACAGTCGGGGCAGTCAATCGTCCCCTGCGCGCTGACGGTCGACCGCGACACGCGAAACGGCCTTGAACAGTTGCTGCAACGGATCGTCTTCGCCATACCCCCGCCCCTGGTGAGAGAATCCGCAGACCCTACCCACATCGTGACGGCGCAAACAACCACCGACGACGGGCTTCACAGGGATTTCACACCGGGGTTGGCACAGAAGCGGACCGCCACGGACGCAAGAGGGCGGCAGCTGGCAGAAGCCGCGAGTGTCACACCGTCTCGGGGATGACGAACTCCTTCCGACCTCGCCGATTGAGCAGTGAGCTGGCCTCCGCATCGTCGCGAAACATCTGCGTAGCGGCATCGAACTCGAGCGGTCGGTCAACCCGGTACGACAGATTCCCCAGGTGAGCGAGCAGCGTCGAACGGTAGCCCTCTTCGATCTCGCAGTTCAACTCCGCCCCGGTCCGCACGGCATCCAGGAAGTTCTCCAGGTGCGGGATGTCAGAGAAGGGGACCTGCCGGTCGACAACAACGTTGTTTCCCCGTTCGACGACCTTCCATCCCCGGCGACCGATCAGCATGTAGCCGGCGTTACCGTAGAACGCCACGCCATTCTCGAATCCCTCCTGGGTGTACGGCGACCAGAGCCGCTGTTCGTAGAGGAGGATCCTGTTCGCGGGAAACGTGAAGGTGACGTACTGCGTATCGGGGGTCTGCTGGATGTCGCCGGTGAACTGCAGCTTGTCGGCGGTGCACTGGACCGCTTCGGGGAAGTCGACACCGAGGCCCCAGCGGGCGATGTCGAGGTCGTGTACGCCGTCGTTCCCCATGTCGCCGGTGCCGTAGTCCCACAGCCACCGCCAACCGTACGTATAGACGTTCTCGTTAAAGGACCGTTCGGGCGCAGGGCCCTGCCAGATGTTCCAGTCCAGGCCGGTCGGGACGGGGCTGTCGGGGACGGCCGGCACGCGGCGGCGGAGCTGGCTGTTCCACGCCTTGGCCGCATGCACGCGGCCCAGTTTGCCGGACCGGATGTATTCGATCGCCTCGCGGTAATGGGGAACACTGCGGCTCTGGGTGCCGACCTGTACCGCACGATCGTACGTGCGGGCCGCCTGCACCATCTGCCAGCCTTCGAAGACGTTGTTCGAGATTGGCTTCTCGACATAGACGTGCTTGCCCGCCTGGCAGCCCCAGATGGTCGCCAGAGCGTGCCAGTGGTCCGGCGTGGCGACGACGATGGCGTCCACCGACGGCAGCTCGAGAACGCGGCGGAGATCCTGCACCGGCTGCGGGGCCGTCCCCTGGATCTCGCTGATCGCCTTGATGGCCGGCTCGAACCGTGCTTCGTTGACGTCGCAGATGTGGGTGATCTGTGCCTGCGGAAGCCCCGCGAAGTTGCGGGCCAGCCCCATTCCGCGGCCGCGCACGCCCACGACACACAGGTTGACTCGATCGCCGGGGGCCGCCTTCGCTGTCGAGGATGAGAGCAGCGTGAGCCCCGTCGCGGCGGTCGCAGCGGACGCATTGAGAAACGAGCGACGCGAGAGATGGTGCATGAGGGTTCCCTGCTGAAACGGCAGATCGATCGACAACCGGGCCCGCGACCGCGACGCATTCACGATCATCGATGAGTCAGCAGAGGAAATCAAGCGGAGGCGAGCGCGAGCCGTTCAGTCGTCGTAGAACTGCTGGTCAGTGATGCCGTCGCGCGCTGTGAGATTGAAGCGTTTCCGAATCCCGGTCACGTAGACACTGCTGACGTCCTGCCGGCTGGTGGGAACGGGGTATGAGAAGACCGCCCCGTCAATCTCGCGGAAGAAGACCGTATGCGATCCCTTCCCACGAGACGCATCCTCCCAGCAGTCGAAGCGGGAGAGGATTCTGCGGAGATCTCGCAACTTCAGTGGACGATCCGGCATCAGCTGGGCCCGCAGTCAGCGTCTTACGCATGTGCGTCTTCGGCGAACTCGCGTGTTTCGATCTCGCCGATCGCCAAGTTGGTGCGCGCAACATGGGTGGGTCTGCCCCGGGCGAACATCTCAAAGTAGCGGCCGTCGGCGGGCTGAAAGAGGTTCGCGGAATTCCCGGTCTCCGCAGAAACTTCAAACTGAATCGCAATCGCGTCGGTCAGGAGTTCCAGCGCCTCGTCGCGGGTTTCTCCGCACCCGACAAGATCAAACTCGAGACAGTGCGCCACCCACTGATCTTCGTGGTAGTAGAAAACAACCCGCAGCGGCATCTGCACCTGAAGGGGACGAGTTGTCATGGTCACAGCTCCAAACAGACTCGTGCACCGGGATGCAGTCACAGCCTCCATGATGGGGCTGCACACATCAACCACCGAACTGCATGTCCGGAATCAACTGGGAGACCTGTTGTCACCATCACTACCTGGCGGTGACCCTGACCGTCTTCATTCCCTGTTCGGTCTCAATCTCTACCTCCACGGTCTGACCGGAAGCCGCCTTCATCAGCTTCTGGACGCTTTCCCAGGGAAAGCTCCCCTTCCTGATCACTTCGCGCAAATCGGTCGACTTCGCCTCGGAGACGTTCGACGGTTTGATCTGCTTTGTGGCCATGTTGGAGTACTCCTGTTTCGCCCCAGTAGATTTTATCGGCTACCAGGATCACGATCCACCAGATCCACGAACGAGCGCTGGGGTTCGGCTCAGGCCCATGCCGACATTGGCTGCCGCCACTCCGCGCCGCAGCCGGCGACCGCGAACCGTGGTGCGGCAAACAAACAAAAAACCCGGAAACAGCGAGTCCCAGGGGGGCGGAGGACTCAAGCCATTTCCGGGGGCGATTGGCTCGATGGCCAATAAGCGGTTTCACTGCAACCCGCGAGGACAGTCGCTGTGGGGGGGGAAGAATCAGCTCGTGTCTCGCACGTTGCGGCGGAAACATACGCGCATCCCCAAAACGCGTCAATACGGTTTCATCCAATCGCCGCCCGTTGCGCCAGGATCACCTCCACCAACCCGACACGCCGCCGCCCACACAGGTTAACCCACTGACCCAAAACAGGTTACAACCACACAGACATGCGGGAAACGAATCCGTTTCACTGGCAGAATTCGCCGGTTTCGGCGGCAGAAACGATCCGTCGGGCGGTCACTTTCCGGGAGAATTGCGGAGTTCACGCTTCCAGCGGATCACGTCGTCGAGGATCTCGCCCAGAGTCATCCGGGGTCGCCGGCCGATCGTCTCCTCCAGCCGCGACACATCCGGTACCCGTCGACGGACATCCTCGAAGTCGTTGCCGTACGCGACCGAGTACGGCGTATAGTCGATCGCAATCGACGGGTCGACCCGCTCGATGACCGCTTCGGCCAGCTCGCGAATCGAGACCGGCTGGTCGCTGCCGATGTTGTAGATCCCGCCAGCCGCCGAGTCTGTCTCGACCAGTCCGATGATACAGTCCACGACTTCGCGGACATGCGCGAAGCAGCGAACCTGGCTGCCGTCGTCGTAGACGTGCAGCGGACCGCCATCGAGCGCCTGATCGACGAAACGGGGCACCACCATTCCGTAGTTGCCGACCTGTCGCGGTCCGACCACGTTGAAGAACCGCCCGACGACAACCGGCAGGTTGTACTTGCGGTGGTAGGCCAGGGCGAGGAACTCGTCGATCGCCTTCGAACATCCGTACGCCCAGCGGGGACGCGACGTCGGCCCCAGGTGCAGGTCGTCCTCTTCAGTCCACTGCTCTTTGGGATTCTTGCCGTACACCTCACTTGTCGAGGCGAGAAAGAACCGCTGACCGCGCTGCACCGCCAGACGAAGCAGCCACTCGGTCGGAAAGATGTTGGTTTCGATCGTCAGCACGGGATCGTCGGCGACGAGCTTCACACCAACCGCAGCGGCCAGATGGTAGATCGCATCGACATCACGGACCGCCTCGCTGAGAAACAGCTGGTCGGTGATCGACCCCACCATGATCGAGAGGCGTTCGTGGCCTTCGATGGCGGCAAGGTTGTTCCGCTGCCCCGTCGAGAGGTTGTCGAGTACCGTCACATGATGCCCCAGCGCCAGCAGACGCTCGGTCAGATGGCTGCCGATGAATCCGGCTCCGCCCGTCACTAGACAACGCATGATGTTCCTTTCGAACCCGCAGAAGACGGTTCAGGGTATTCCAGACGGGGGAAAATGACTACGCACCTGCCCGGCAATCTTGGACGAAGGGGCCTGAATTCCTGTTGAGAGGCCGTTGGCAACCGCGTTAGAAAATCTATCGCAACGACGCCGAAGCCAACCGCCCGGCGTCAGCAGTGCTCCCCCGGCAAGCTTGCCGGGGGTCTCCCCGCAGCGTGGAGGCGGGGGACGTGCGCACCGGGACGGGCCACCCGCCGGTGCACCGGTCTGAACGACCACCCCGCCCTGCTGACTGCGCCGACGGTGCGCCATGACATCCGTTGCGGACGACCGCCCTGTCGATCTCACCCAAATCGATCGGGCCTACTGTTCACGTCCCGATTTGCGCCCGGAGAATCGCTCATGCTTTTCGCGCCCCAGCAACACCACCCCGATCCTTCACTCTCGAACCAGACGCGGCCCCGCTCACACGCTTGCCGTCTCCGCTGCTTCGCAGTCGCAGCAACATGCTTCGCATGCCTGTCCGTCCCCTGCAGCCTACAGGCCCAGACATTGCGTCGGTCCGGCTCCCCGCGGGACGGCGACTCCGGCGCCGGCTACCACGTCCAGTTGAGCGAGGTTCGAAACATCGACGGCACCGACAGTTCCGGCAGCTTCCTGGAAGGCTCGGCCCATACGCCGCTGCGCCGCAACGCCCCTGTCGACTACCCCGGAGACGGTTCCGGAGAAGAGATCCTCACCTCCGACGACCGCACCAACGCGCGAACCGTCAGCAATCTCGTCGTCGCACAGGACGGCGTCGACATGCCCAACGAGCGTGGCATGAGCGACTTCGTCTGGGCCTGGGGACAGTTCCTCGACCATGACATTGATCACACCGGTACGTCTGAGCTCAACGGGATCGCAGACATTGAGATTGAAGACCCGGATGACCCGATCGGTCCCAATCCGATCCCTGTCGACCGCTCGAACTTCGACCTCTCCACCGGAACCCCTGGCAATCCGCGTCAGCAGATCAACGAGATCACGGCCTTCATCGACGCCTCGAACGTGTACGGTTCCGACCAGGAGCGGGCCGACGCTCTGCGGACCTTTTCCGGTGGAATGCTCAAGACCAGCGACGGAGACCTGCTGCCATTCAATCTCGACGGCCTCCCCAATGCCGGTGGGCCGTCAGCAGAGCTGTTCGTCGCCGGAGACGTCCGCGCCAACGAAAACGCGGTGCTGACCTCCATGCACACGCTGTTCGTCCGCGAGCACAACCGGTTGGCGGCACTGATCGGCATGATGGCCCCGGACGCAACCGACGAGGAGATCTACCAGCTCGCCCGCAAGATCGTCGGTGCGGAAATCCAGATGATCACCTACAACGAGTTTCTGCCAGCACTGATGGGGCCGGGCGCCCCCGCGCCGGACGACGGCTTCTACGACTCCTCGGTCGACCCGACGATTGCCAACGAGTTCGCCCACGCCATGTACCGTTTCGGGCACAGTCTGCTCTCGTCCGACCTGGTCCTTGCAGACGACGCGGGAATCATCGGTGAACTGGCACTGCGGGATGCGTTCTTCAATCCGTCCATTCTGTCGAGTGACCCGGAGATGCTCGATCTGCTCCTGGGCGGACTGGCACTGCAGCGCTGCCAGGAACTGGACTGCCGCATCGTCGACGATCTGCGGAACTTCCTGTTCGGTCCTCCGGGAGCCGGCGGCCTCGACCTGGCTTCGCTCAATATCCAGCGTGGCCGCGACCATGGTCTGCCTGACTACAACCTCCTCCGGACCGCGTACGGTCTGCCGCTGCTCGACAGCGTCGAAGAGATGACTTCCGATTCAGCGACGCAGCTGGCACTCGAAACGGCTTACGACTCGATCGACAACATCGATCCCTGGGTCGGCGTGCTCTCAGAAGACCATCTGCCCGGCAGCAGCGTCGGCCCGACTCTCGCCGCGGGTCTTCGCGAGCAGTTCACCCGGCTGCTGGCCGGCGACCGGTTCTCGATCCTCAACGACCCCGATCTCGCGCAGCCGCTGGTGGAAGCAATTGTACCGCTTGCCGGCATTACCCTGGCCGATGTCGTGCGGGCCAACACCACCGTCCGCGTGCTTCCCGATGAAGTGTTCTTCGTCGATCCGCCCGTCGACGCAGACGTCACCGTCCGCTTCGACCCGGTCAGCAACCGCGTCTACATCACCGGAAACCGGAGTTCCAACAGCATTGCGGTCCGACAGACACGCCAGGGACTGGAGATCCAGGGGTACTTCGGATCACGGGTCAACGGCCGGAACTCAGTCACGGTGCCGGCCCGCAACAACTACGCGGTGACTGTCGATCTCGGCGGAGGCGATGACGGGATCCTGTTCGCCGACTGCCATGCCCGCGAAGCGTGTGTGATGCTCGGAGACGGCAGCGACCAGATCCGCGTCCGGCGTTCGTCAGCCGACAAGGTCTTCTATGACCCCGGTGCCGGACAGGACGCCAGCCCCCGCAATGCCGGCTTCACGCAACAGTAGAGCCCCCCGCCCGATGTCGGGACCTGACCCGATCCCGACTCGAACCGGAGCCCCCCTGCCATTCGGCCGGGCGGGCTCCGTGCTATTCCACCACGCCGTTCTCGCGAAAGCGGCCCGCATGAAAGTTCATGATGGCTGGCCCGATCTTCTCGTAGACCTCCATGGCACTATGCTTCGCCCCCGGCACCACGATGAACCGATTGTCGATTTCCAGCGCATCGAGATGCTCATGCCAGGCGATGTTCGCTTCGTGATTGAAATCACGGTCGCCCACGACAATCAGAATCTGCAGATCGGTGTGCTCGGAGCCTGCAAACTGCCGGGCGAGATCCCAGGTGTTGTTCGTCGCCGGCGTGATCGTTACCGATTTGCTTTCGACGCCGTCACTCTCACTGATCCGCTTTTCATGCTGGTGGCCGCCCCCCATCGGGGCCGCCGAGCAGAACAGATCCGCATGCTTGAACATGTACCGCCCGGTCCCGCGACCGCCCTGGGAGAACCCTTCGACCGCCCGACCATTCCGGTTCGCCACCGTCCGGTACGTCCGGTCAACATGTTGGATCAGCTCGAGAAACGCCTGCTCCCCTTTCGACTCGCCGTGATCGTAGTGACTCAGGCGGCCGCCATTGGGGAAGACGTAGATCATCTCCGGCACATCGCCGCTGCGGATGTGACGATCGATCGGCACCGCCAGACGCACGATCTTCGCTTCGCTGCCGGGACGACCACCGTGCAGAACATAGACCACCGGGTAGCGGCGGTTGCTGTTTTCCTCGGCGTCGTAGCCGGGCGGCAGATAAATCGCGTACCCGACCTCCGCGTTGTTCGACTCGCTGTGAAACGTGTTGTGCCGAACCGTCTCAGGCAGTTTGCCCGGAAGCGGATTGACCCAGCGGAACGGTGCCGGCTTCTTCTTTGCCGGCGTCCGTTCTGGTGCGGCCTCCTGAGCCAACAGGGGACCGAACGACGTAGCGATGATCAGCAGAGCGAGCAGCGGGCGCATGCGCGGACTCCGGGCGGTCGGACGAGGTCTGCAACATCGGCGGGAACATCGACTAGCGCCGATAGACCAGCGTTGTAAGCGACCAGGGAAGCCCGTTCAACTCGAACTCCACTTCGCCGAAGACGGCAATGTGTCCCGACTCGGGCCGCTCGACGGTGGCAACACGTTCGCCCTCAAACCCGGCCATCGGCTGCGAGGTCCATTTGGCGTCACGGAAGTCCTTGGTGTCCGACGTGGCCGTCCACAGCCGAACCGTCCGGGGAGTCGTCTCCGACTCGATCTTCAGGCTCAACTGCTCATCGGAGTTCGAGAAGTTCCATTTGATTTCGGGGAGTTTCTTGCCGGACACCACGTGCCGGAAAAACACGCCCAGCGATGCCATCGCCCCTTCACGTCCTCCCTTGAGGCTGTGCCCGGCGTTGGGAACCTGCCGGATGTACCGCGGGCCGGTCAGATCGTCGAAGTAGAGGTTCATCGCGTCGACAACCCAGTAGCGATCATTGGTGCCGACGATAAGCAGCTTGGGAATCGTCACCTGCTCGCGGTAGGAGAACGGGTCCATCAGCACCCGCAGCTGGATTTCGCGGGGTGATTCGGTCTCACCCGGTCGTTTGACCAGTCCCTTGCGCGTGTAATCGTTAATCTGCTCGCTGAACGTGCCCCACGTCTCGAGCTGGTGCTTCATCTGAGCCCGGAAGTTGAGAACATCGATGACGATCGGTGCCGTGCCGATCACTCGCTTGTCAGCCACCGGCGTCAGCCAGCTTGTCCATCCCCGCTTCGAAGCGCCGGTGATGACAAAGCCGTCAACCTTCTGGTTCCACTTCTCTTCGGAGAACTCTTCGAGGGCGTCCATTGCCTTGACGGCACTCTTGACCATCGGAAACAGGAGCGGCCAGGACGCATCCCCGGTCTCCAGGTATTTCAGCCACGTCTCGGTGATCAGGTCGTCTTCGTAGTGATCGCCGAGCAGCGGCTGGTTGGGAACCTGGTGCAGGACGGCGACACGGGCACCGCACAGCTGGGCAAGCTGCAGTCCCATGGCGGCATCGCCGGCATCCGGGTTTCTGCCGTTCCGCCCGCCGGTGACAAACAGCAGCATGTGCTCCGGGTGATCGAGCTGTGCCGGCTCATAGACCTGCAGGGCATGTTCCCAGACGATGCCCTGCCAGGTCTGAGAGACCAGATGCAGCCGGTGTGTCGCACCGGCATCCGTTTCCACCGAACCGAGATGGCTCCACTTGAAGACCTCTTCGTCGGCATCCACGAATTGCTGCAGAGCGTTGGGGGTTTCCTCGGCGAGGGATCGCCGTGCCTGCAGAGCAAAGAGGGAAGCCAGAGCCAGCAGCAGAACAGACAGTCGACGCATTCTCGTCAGCTCCAGAGTCCTTGGACCATGCCGGTGACCGACTGCAGTCAGACCGGACGTGAATTCATTTCGTGGTCAGATCGATTGTTCCCAGGTCGATCGGTTCGCTGTCTTCGGTAACGGTGAACTGGACCTCCGACGTCTTGGGATCGCTGTACTTGCCCTTCAGTTTGTCCGGGCCGGTGTAGCCCATCGAAACGAGGTTCAGCGTCTTCCACTCGAACGTGACCGCATACTCACCGGGAGGGACGCCGTCTCCGGACTCGTAAGTCGAGATCGCGAACTTCCCGTCCTCTCCAGAGACCGTCTTGGAAAACGTGGGATGTTCCCTGTCGATCCCGGTGAGGCTGTGACAGGTGATCTGAACCGGCGTTTTCGGAGCCGCCCCGTCCACCACCAGCTGGCCGGTGACCGGAACGGTTGGTTTGCGATAGGGCCCCTCTTCACCACACCCGACATACAACGTACACAGCATCAGCAGGTACAGTCCATGAAGCCGGGGCGCCCGACTGGTCGGCTGCATTCCCAATTCCTTCGTTCGCACACAGAGAGTCAACGGATCCGGACCGACAAACAGACAGAAGCTCTGTCGCGATCCCAACAGATGGACGGTCGCTGCCGGACGCCTCCCGGCTGTCCGCAACTGCCGGCGTGACACCGACAGTTGCGTTCAACCATGACAATGGGCCCCGGCACACGGACCGGCGAATCAGAATTCGCCGACAATCTCGCCCTTCTTGCGCGTCAGCAGGGCGGCAAACACCGGAGCGCCCAGGTTCTCCGTAATAAAGCGGACCGCGCCATCGCACATCAGGAACTGGGCTCCACCGGAGTGAAAACTCATGAACCCGGCACTGCGCAGGTTGGTGCAGTTGATCATGCAGGGACCACCACCAGGGGTGCCGTCCGCCAGTGAACCTTCCGGCCAGTTCTCCCCGTTCAGGAAGTCGCCCCAGGCGCCCCCCTGACTGGGACCATACGTGGCACTGAGCGTCGCGTCCTTCTGGCCGTTGCGGTAGACGTTGGTCCCGCCAACCCGCTCACCCACCATGAACGTGTTCGACGTTCCGTCGGTAATATCCCGCATCCGCGAGATGCTGCCCCCCAGCAGACCGACCGGCTGAATCGCCCCCTCGCGATTCCCGCCAGCGTTGCCGGCATACGCAATGTCGGCGTACGTCCCGCGAATGCCGGTCAGCGTGCAATAGTCGGAACGGGCCGCCGTCCAGGTCAGATCGAACGGGGGAACGCCGCTGCCGCCGGCGCCGGCCGGCAACGTGTAATCGTGAACGTTCTGCTCGGGAGTTGAAGGACACATGAAGACGTTCAGTGGTGTCGCGATCACTTCCAGGTTCTGCTGCACGATCGCCGCGGGGAACAGTGCCACCGCTTCATTGAACGCCGGAGCCGACGAGTTCCATTTGTTAAAGAGAGGGGCCTGATCAAGGAAGGGCAACAGCATGGTTCCCCAGCTCGATGCATTCAGGTCTGCACCGACCATGTACGCAAAAGGGAAGGTCCGATGAGTGTCGTGGTAGTTGTGAAACGCCAGGCCGATCTGTTTGAGATTGTTCTTGCACTGAGTTCGGCGTGCGGCCTCCCGGGCCTGCTGAACGGCCGGTAACAGCAGAGCAATCAGAATCGCGATGATCGCGATCACCACCAGCAGTTCGATGAGTGTGAAGCCGCGATGAAGAGAGCGGCGGACGGACGACCTGCGCATTGTCAGGGCTCCTCGATGTGGACTCGACGAAGTCAGTTGGCCGAATGGCCTCTCACACGCATCCATGACAGATGTGAGAGAGTGTCATGTGAATTACTGCGTCGTGCACTTTGATTGTCCCGCGACCCTCGGGCCGACTCGAATTGGGAGGGTATTCACGGATCGAAATGCTGTCATGAGACTACCCAAGCCGACGACGATGTGCAAACCGATGCACACCTCTCGAATGTTAAAACCAGCCTGTGCTTCAATTCGCCGCAGGGGTATCGACGACCGGTCACGTCGCCAGAGAACCGGCCCAACCAGACGCGCGCAGGCAGAGCGACCGCAAGGCAGCATGGACTGCGTCACTTCAGCCAACCGGGCAATGGCCGCCTCGAGAATGGCGACTCAGAATTCGCCCACGACTTCACCGCCTCGTGCCGTGATCAGCGAGAAGAGCGTCCATGCCGCAATGTTCTCGCTGATGAACCGGACCGAACCATCGCACAGCACGATCTGCGCGCCTCCCTCATGCCAGGAGTAGAGACCGGCGTTGCGGTTGTTGGAACAGTTCACCGCACAGGGACCACCATCGGCTCCACGGGTCCCGTCGTACAGGCGGCCCTCCACCCAGGTATCCCCCTGAAACACATCGGCCCATGCACCGCTTCCCACCAGTCCCTGAATGGCGGCCTCCGGATCGGAGGTCGGAATCAATGTCCGCTGCCGATACAGCGCATTCCTGCCGGCCTGCTCGGCAACGAGGATCGTGTGGCTGCTTCCATCCCTGATGCTGCTGAGCGGACCTCCTTTCCCCCCGACGCTGTGTACAGGAAGATCATGGACCCGCATGCACCACGTCCCCCACCCCTCCCGTTTGCCACTGAACGTGTTACCAACCTGGGCGACCTGCGAGAACGTGTTGTTGACCCCGTTGAGAGTGCCGTAATCACACGCACCGCCCCGCATCGAGACCGTCGTTCCCATGGGCGGATAGCGATTCGAGAGCACCGTGCCGGCTGTGATCGTGTACTCGACGATCGGCTCGCGCGGCGTCGACGGACAGATCAGGTTGTTGATCACCGTCGGCGTCACCATCTGGTTAACAACCGAGTACGGAGAGTCGTTGCTGTCGTACCGGTTGAACAACACCAGCTGATCGAGATACGGGAGCAGCATCGTCTGCCAGCTGGAACCGCTCGTCACGTTCAGTCCCGTCGAAACGGTCAGTCCGATGATTGCCGGCTGGGGAAACCGCTTGAACGCATCGTGGTAGTTGTGGAACGCGAGCCCGATCTGCTTGAGGTTGTTCTTGCACTGTGTGCGTCGAGCCGCCTCTCGCGCCTGCTGGACCGCAGGCAGCAGCAGCGAGACCAGGATCGCTATGATCGCGATCACGACAAGCAGTTCGATCAGCGTGAAACCGCGCGAAGGCGCACTGTGAGCGTGTCGGTCCTGCATAGCCCGCATCTCTCTGTCCGGATGTACGTCAGACCAGTCGCCATCAGCAACTGTCTGAGAACCGTCCGGTCCCTCCGGATGCGTCGCTCGAACGAATCCGCCTGGATGGGCTGGCCCCGGAACCGACACTGCAGTCCGCCCGGATCACGCCAGACCCTCGACAACTGCAGCATTTCGACACTAACCGGAAACCGCCGGCGATGCAAAGAAATTCCGGCGTTCTGTCCCGCCACGGATTCAGTTGCCGCCGGCGGCGGCTCGCGACCGGGACGCAACGCACTCCACGCCCCAATGCAAGCTGGCCGCGCCCCTCAGGAACGCCAGCCGGCGACAGGCCGGATCGGGAACGCCGACAGCGAGGCGGCTATTCTTCAAGCCGCGAGTGGACCGGCACGGTCGTCCGTTCGCGTGACGACTGCAGCCCGGCCAGCATGATCTCGGTCACATGGCGGGCGAAGCGGGCGTTGGTCAGTGGCGGATGGACGCCCTGGCGGATGCACTCCACCCAGTGCTGGTGTGAGTTCTGCACCGGCCAGCCGGACAGATCGATCTGCTCATGGATCTGCGGTGCATCCTCGTCCGTCTGACTGCTCGGACGGTAGTGATGCAGCTCGCCCGTCAGACTCGGGCTGACCACCTTTCCTTCCGTGCCATGAATCGAAAACTCGAACGTCTTCGCGGCATCGCACCAGCCGGTTTCAGCCGTGCCAAGACCACCGTTCGCGAAGTCGAGAATCAGCGAGGCGGTGTCCTCCAGCCGGGTCGGCTTGGCGACGGTCGTGCAGCGGCAGGTTACCGCAGTCACCGAGCCCATCAACGTCACCAGGTGAGCGATCGCGTAGACACCCATATCGAACAGCGCTCCGACGTCGGCGCGGTCGGCATCGAAGAACCACAGGTTGTCATCCGGCTCCTCTTCGAGGATCTCCTGGATGCCGGCGTAGTAGACTTCCGGACCGCCGTGACTGAACCGCGCATGGGCCGACGACAGCGTCCCCAGTCGCCCCTCCTCGATCAGTTGCCGGGCAGCCAGGACATGCGGTCGGGCCACGAACGGCAGCGACAGGACGGTTCGATCGGTCGCTTCGGCGGCCTGCACGAACTGCTCGGCTTCGTCGAGCGAGGTGCTCAGCGGCTTCTGCATGTGGACGTGCTTGCCGGCCTCGAGCGCCATCAGACCATACTTGACGTGCAATGGATGGGGCAGGGCGATGATCACGCCGTCGATCTTCGGATCGGCGATCACCTCTTCGTAGGAGTTGGTCCAGTGGGGCACGTCAAACTTGCGGCACAGGGTCTCCAGCCGGCTCTGCCGCCGACCGCTGAGCACGACGACCTCCGCGCCTTCGGCGGTCTTCATCTCGGGGAGGTGCAGCTTCGCGGCGATGCCGCCGGCTCCGATGATGCCGATGCGGAGCATTCCCATGTCGTGCCTTCCGGGTCTGGAGAATTCAGTGCAGAGGGTGCCTGGACGACCACGCACGGGGGACGCCGGCACCGTCAGGGTAGTCCGGTCGTGGCGGACCGGCAATTGAACCGGCTTCGGGGCGTACGCTCCCCTGCGCAGCGAGTCCGTCGCATGGGCGCGGCACGGCAGCGGCCCGGGCGGTCCCGGGCCGTGCCGGCCGACGTGCTGCCAGCGACAGCCCGGTTACGAAAGCAGCAGTTCGAGGTCCTCAGCCGTGAGGTCCTTGATGAGCGAGCCATCCGCTTCGAGGATAGCGTCGGCCAGCTCCCGCTTCTTTTTCTGCAGGTCGAGGATCTTCTCCTCGACGGTGCCGCGACAGATCAGGCGGTACGCAAACACCTGCTTGGTCTGCCCCACCCGGTGAGCACGGTCGATCGCCTGGGCCTCAACAGCCGGGTTCCACCAGGGATCGAGCAGGAAGACGTACTCGGCGGCGGTCAGGTTCAGCCCCAGGCCGCCCGCTTTCAGGCTGATCAGGAACACTTTCGTGTCCGGATCGTTCTGGAACTGATCGACGACCTGCTTGCGGCGACGTGTCTGACCGTCGAGGTACGCATAGCGAATGCCGCGTCGGTCGAGGTGCTCCTTGACGATCGACAGCATGCTGGTGAACTGCGAGAAGACGAGCGACTTGTGCCCTTCCTCGATCAGTTCTTCCAGATGCGGGCAAAGCACTTCGAGCTTGGCGAACGGGTCCTCGGAGGACTCGCGATCCAGCAGCGCCGGGTGACAGGCCGCCTGCCGCAGTCGCAGCAGCGCCTCGAGCACGTGCATCTTCGACTTGCCGAGCCCCTGCGACTCGACCATGCCGAGCAGCGTATCCCGATAGTGAACGCGAAGTTCGTCGTACAGCTTCTGCTGGCGTTTGCCCATGCGGCAGAAAATGGTCTCTTCGAACTTCTCGGGGAGTTCGGCGGCCACCTGCTGTTTGGTACGGCGAAGGACGAACGGACGCAGTCCCCGGGCCAGCACCGCCCGCGACGCTTCGTCCGCCGAGTTGCCCGAATACATCCGGAATGCCGAGCTCCGCCCCAGCATGCCGGGGTTGAGAAACTCGAAGATCGACCACAGGTCGCCCATGTGGTTCTCGATGGGCGTACCACTCAGGGCGATGCGGTAATTGGCCTGAACCAGACGCGAAGCCTTGGCGATCTGCGAAGACGCATTCTTGATCGTCTGGGCTTCGTCCAGCACCGCATAGTCAAACTGGACGTCCTTCAGATGCACGATGTCGCGACGCAGCGTGCCGTAGGTTGTCAGCACCAGGTCGGTCGACTCGAACTCGTCACGCAGCTCGGCCCGATCGGTTCCGGTGTACTCGACGCACTTCAGCTGGGGGGTGAAGCGACGCGTCTCCTGCACCCAGTTGAACAGCAGCGACTTGGGAACGACGACGAGCGACGGCATCTGCTTCTTCCGCTCGGCCTTCCGTTCCAGCAGCAGCGCGAGCAGCTGAACGGTCTTTCCGAGACCCATGTCATCGGCCAGACAGCCACCGAAGCGGAACTCCTTGAGGAACTGCAGCCACCCGAGACCTTCCCGCTGGTAGCTTCGCAGCTCGCCCTCAAATCCCGCCGGTTCCTTCGCCTCGGCGACGCCGTCGAACTCCCGCAGCCGCGTCCGCAGAATGTCGAATTGCTCGTCCACTTCCACGGAAGGCTGTGCCGAAAGAAGTGCGTCCAGCAGTCCCGCCTGAGTGTTCGAGAACCGCAGATGGTCCTCTTCAACCGTGCCCAGGCCGGCCAGCAGTCCGTACTGCTGCAACCACTCTTCCGGCAGGATGCCGAGTGAGCCGTCGCCCAGCCGAATCGTCGTGTCGCCCCGCGAGAGTGCGGCGAGGAGTTCGGGGAACGCGACATTCTGGTCGCCGAACTGCACATCGCCGGACAGCTCGAACCAGTCGATCTGCGAGTTGATCCGGAACTTCAGCTGAGCAGCCTGACGGACCTGCTTGCCGTCTGCACGCACCTGCCAGCCTTCGTCGACGAGCGTCCGGACAGCGCGTCCCAGATCGTCGATGGCGATGTCGACGTCGTAGCCCCCCTGCCGGTGATCGAGCAGGCGGCGGAATCCGAGTTCCTGCAGGCGACTCCAGGACGAGGTTTCGAATTCCTGGTCCCGCAGCACACAGCGGTTCTGATCGCGCTGAACGATCGCCCACTGCACGCTGGCAGCACTGACCCGCGTCCCCAGGTAGTCGAACTCGACATTTCCCTGCAGGCGTTCGCGTCGCCAGCCACGCGACTTGGGAGTCTGCAGAACCAGGAAGGGACTCGGTTCGGTCTGAACCTCTTCCAGACGCAATTCTTCGGGCAGATCGAGCCGCGGAATCGCCGGCATGTCGAGCAATCGCTCGACCAGTTCGTGCTCTTCGCCGTAGTCGACCGACAGCCCGCTTTCGCGTCCGACGACGTCGACCCAGTCAAAGGCGTTGAAGTCTTCCAGTCGCGCAATGGCCGTGTCGGTCACCACCAGCCCGCCGGGAATCACCAGCGGGATATCGACCAGCGGCTTGACTTCATCGTCCCGCCGCAGCTCGCCGGTAACCTTCCAGCGACGCTCACCCTCGTCATCACGAACGGCCAGCGTGAGCACCCAGGCGGGGCCATCGTCCCACGTCAGGGGCGGAACATTCTTCTCGACGCCGCCCAACAGACGCACGCGACCGGTCCCGCACATCATCGGCAGGATCAGTTCGCACAGTTCGAACGGCACGCGGTAGCGGAAGATCGAGGTCTGGAATTCCGCCTGCTGCGCGTACCAGCTGTTTCGTTCGGGGGTTCCGCCGACGAGATACGCGAGGATCCGCCGATCGTCCTCGTGCTCGATGTCATCCAGCTTGCCGGGGCGAAGCTTGAGCGGCTTGAGTTTGCCCCACTGACCGCTGGCACGCCGCTGACGCTGTGACGTCTGGATCACCAGACTCTTTGAGCGGCGGCTCTCGTCGACATCGATTTCGAAGAAGATCTCCCGCTCGCGGGCTTCGCGGCTCCCTTCAGCAGACGAGCTGGCAAATCGGGAACGGACTTCCAGCAGTTTCGATTCCCAGTCGCGCAGCTTCGGGCTGGGACGGGTGGCGACGCGGCTGGTGCTTCCGGCACTGCTGCTCCCGCTGCTGCGGGTTGCCGGCTGATAGACGTCGCCGTCCGACAGCTCGTCGTCCCACAGGTCGATGTTGCTGATACTCGATTCGGTTTCGGCAACAAACGGCGGAACCCGACCGCCCGACGGAGGGGCGGTGAGATAATTGCCGGCATCGACTGCGAGGATGGTCGCCCACAGATGCTTGCAGGCCGGCTCCCGCGACTGGGCATCCCCCACGCACGTGCAGAACATGCGGAGTTCGCCGTCGAGCCGGCTCAACTGCGTCTGGTACTCCACGCCGCCATCGCGAACCGAGGCATAGAGCTGCTCGGGTGTCACACGCGTAACGGCGACCCGATCGGCCTGGAGATAGGCGGACCCCCGAAATCGGATGTCAGCTCGAAACTTCCCTTCAAACGACTGCGCCAGTGACACTCATGCCTCCCTGCCGGGTTGTCTGCCCCGGGCGATCGGCTCGTAATCTCAGATGTTGCATCAGGTTGCAAAAAACACTGCGCTCGGGTTCGACATGCGGTCTCCGCAGCACTCCCAGCAGACGCCCGCGCCGTCGCGCATCCGGTAAGCCTAATCGACACCTGCCAGTCTGACTACCCTGTTCTGAAGCGATTGCAGCGGCAAACCGGTCCGGCCGGTGCGCACCGTCATCACGAACATCCCCAACACGGGACGGATCGGGCACCCGGGCGGGGCAGGAGAGCGAAGTGGTCCGACAACCGGAAGTGTCTATTCGGACGGAGGATCGGAAATCTGCTCCAGGTACTGCGAGAGTCGCAGCTCCAGCCGCTGAAGCAGTTGCCACGTCCCTTTCGGCAGACTGATCGAGCCGTCGGAATCCGAACCAAAATCTTCACGGCCGGCGAGCAGGACACGCATCAACCGCGAGTGCGCATACGCCACCACGTCCGAAAGCTGGGCCGACTGCAGCGCGTTCAGGCCGGTCGGCAGGGCAGGGGGACCGTTGGGAAAGAGTTCCTCAACGAGATCGAACGGAACGTCGTCCCAGTCGCCACCGCTGCCGAACTCGACCTCCTGTTTGTCGAGGGAGACGGTGCGGTCGCCCAGTTTCGCATGGGCGGACAGACGCGACGACGTACTGTCGTCTTCACCGGCCAGCTCATCGGGATGCCCGAAGACCAGCAGACAGCGCCCGATCAGAATCTGGTCACCCGCCTGCAGCACACGCATCTTGACCGGGTGACCGTTGACGCGCGTTCCGTTGGTGCTTTCCAGGTCCGTCAGGATGACCTGCCCCGAATGGGCCTGGACCTTCGCATGGAACCGGCTGACACGCTCGTCGTTGAGACGGATGTCGTTGTCTTCTTCGCGGCCGATGGTAATGGGCGTGGGCAGATTGGCGAAAACCTGTCCCCGCTCCAGGCCGTCGAGCACTTGAAAGGTCACCGTCACCATGTCACCGGTCTGTTCAAGTGGGAGGTCCGGTTTACGAACGGCGCACCGAGTCGAACTTCAGACACTCAGGACGGACGAGGATCACGTTTCAGAACGGTTGAGGATAGAGTTCCTGAACCTGATTTTTTTAGCACAGTAACAAACCATGCGTCAAGAAATGCAGAAGTTCCCCCTCCACACCGGAATTTCACCGAATCGACGCGACACCGCGAACAACAGCACCACTCAGACCCGGATGCGCAGGGCCGAGCAGATCGCCTCAATCAGAATCTTGCGGGTGAACGGTTTCGCCAGAACCGCAGCGACGGCCGCCAGCCGGGCACTCTGATGCAGCTCGGCCGTCAGATCCGCGGTCATCAGAATGCAGGGAAGTCGCACGTCGTGCGATTTGACGATTCGAACCGCCTCCAGGCCGGTCAGCCGGGGCATGTGCATGTCCAGCAGCACCAGATCGACACGGGACTGCTGCACGATCTCGATCGCCGCTTCGCCATTCTCGACGCTGGTGCTCTCAAACTGCGGAGGGAGCATCTCCAGCAGGGTCTCGCGAAATCCACGATCGTCGTCCGCTATGAGCAGTCGCAGACGCTGTTCGGGCGCAGGAATCACGGCAGTTGGCTCTCGAGAACATTTCACATTCAGTTTGACGCACGCCGGCGCAACGCTCTCCTTCCGGATAACACAGGAGCCGATTGTCTGTCAACGCTTTTCGTGCCAACCGGTTACGCGCACAGCCCCCGATCCGGACTCCCTGCAGGCTGCCGTCGACGACGAATCCGTCCCGGATTTGCCCCCCACGCGCCTCTCGAGTGTACAATACCTCACCCCGTACACACCGCGTCAGATGAGGTTCGACAATGAATCACCGGGCGACTCCTCCGCCGGGACGCGGAGCCCGGATCAATCCTCCCAACCGCTTCGAAACTGTCTGGTACGAGGAGGACTACGAACACTCCGAAGATGCCGCCGCCGACTACGAAGCCGCCCGGCGACCACCGACGGAGTATCTGCCCGACGACTCCCGGACGATCATTTCCGAAAACGACAGCCCCGACCTGGCCTTCCGCTACAGCCTCAATCCGTACCGGGGATGCCAGCACGGCTGCAGCTACTGCTACGCTCGGCCCAGCCACGAATACCTCGGACTCAATGCAGGACTCGACTTCGAAGCGAAGATCTTTGTCAAACACCGGGCCCCGCAACTGTTCCAGGACTGGCTTGCCCGCGAGAAGTGGGAACCGGAACTGATCGCCTTCTCCGGCATCACCGACTGCTATCAGCCGGCCGAACGGGAGTTCCGGCTCACCCGCAGTTGCCTCGAAATCGCCCGCGACGCCTGCCAGCCAATCGGCATCGTCACCAAGAACGCACTCGTCTGCCGCGACCTGGACGTGCTGCAGCCAATGGCCCGGCAGAACGTGGTGCACGTCTCGCTGAGCGTCACCACGCTCGACGCCGAGCTGGCGCGGGTCATGGAACCGCGCACGAGCACACCCGCCGCCCGACTGCGGGCCATCCGCGAGCTGAGCGCAGCCGGCATTCCCGTCTCGGTCATGGTCGCTCCGATCATTCCGGGCCTGAATGACCACGAGATCCCCGCCATCCTCGAAGCGGCCGCAGATGCGGGAGCCGTCGCGGCCGGCTATGTCCTGCTTCGCCTGCCGCTGACCGTCCGCCCGGTCTTTCTCGAATGGCTTCAGCGGACGCAGCCCTCCCGCTACGACCGGGTTGTCTCGGGCATCGAGGCAACCCGCGGCGGAAAGCTGAACAGCTCCGAGTTCGGCAAGCGGATGCGCGGCGAGGGAATCATCGCAGAGCAGATCCGCCAGACATTCCAGGTGTTCTCGCGACGTCACGGACTGACCCGGCGACAGCGGAGCCTGGATGCCTCGGGGTTCAAACGACCGCAGCCCTCCAGCGGTCAGCTGCGTCTGTTCTGAACGTCACGCGTCCGGGCCACACTTTACGGCCCGGGCGGACCACAAAAAACGGGGCCGGCCCGCTTCACTCAAAGCAGGACCGACCCCGGAATGGTCATCGATGAATCGGTTGACCGGACCGATCAGTACTCGCGGCTCTTGACGATGCCGGGCAGCGGCACCGGGTACTTGCCCTGTGCGTTGGCCAGAACAGGAGCCGGTCCGTCGATCACCAGCTCGCCCACGCCCGGCGCGAACTCGTGATCATGGTTGAGCATCTGGTCGTAGGTGACAACCTGACCGGTGTGAGCGGCGAGCCGTCCCATCGACGTCACCAGGCTCGCTTCCACGCCGCGCTTCACCTCGTTGTACGGCTGGTCCTTGCGGATCGCCGTCATCAGGTCTTCCCACTCGAGCTGGTACGGATTCGGTTCCGGCTGCGGGTAGGCCCACGTCATATTGTCCCTGGTCATCTTCTGGCTCGAGAAGATGCGGGACTTCGCCGGGCTGTGGGACGAAGTGGAGATGATCGCCGATCCCTTCGTGCCGTGAGCGTAGCTGGCGAACTCCTTGTGACAGCCGGGCATCGTCCGGCCTTCGAGATACAGCTTGGTGCCGTCGTCGAAGGTGTACTCCACCGAGTACGTATCGAAGTTCTGATCGATGAAGTCGCCACGGTAGTGACGACCGCCGGACGCCTTCGCTTCGACCGGCCAGGCATCCTTCATCCAGCAGCTCTCATCGATGTTGTGGATGAGGAAGTCGCTGTATGCTCCACCGCTGGCCCACAGGAAGCCGTGGAACTTCTGGATCTGGTACATCAGCTCGCTGATGCCCTCCGGCCTGGGCGGAACGAACGCGGAGCCGGTCGGCCCCGCCATCCGGTAGGCGCGCAGCATCTGGATTTCGCCGATCTCGCCGTTGCGGATCCGCTCGTACAGCTCCTTGCGGGCGACACAGTGCCGGCACATCAGGCCGACGCCGACCTTCAGGTTGCGGTTGACCGACTCTTCACCCAGTTCGAGCATCTTGCGGCTCGTCGGGCCGTCGACGGTGACCGGCTTCTCCATGAAGACGTTCAGGCCCTTTTCGATCGCGTAGGTGAAGTGCACCCAGCGAAACGCGGGCGGGGTCGTCAGGATCACCACGTCACCGGGACGCAGCGAATCCATCGCCTTCTGGTAGCCGTCGAATCCGATGAACTTGCGATCTTCCGGAACGTCCACCTGCGGATCGAACTGCCGCTTGAGGTTCGTGAAGCTGGTGCTCAGACGGTTTTCGAAGACGTCCGCCATCGCGACCAGCTTGACCGGCCCCTGCTGCGTGGCGAGGGCGTTCGCCGCCGCTCCCGTGCCACGGCCGCCGCAGCCAACCAGCGCCACGCGAATGGTGTCATCTTCGCCGGCATAAATCCCCGGTGCGGCCACATGGGCCAGCGCGGCCGCCGCGGCGGTCCGACCGGTGTTTTGCAGCAGGGTACGACGCGAGAGACCGCTGGTCGGCTGTCCTGGCATGATGAACGTCTCCGATTGAGTGTGAATGGTCCGTTTGAGAATGAGTGTCCATGCGCACGCCGCCGACACCGCGCACCGGCACGGAGTCAGCCTGCACAGCGGTCGTGCGGGACCGGCCTTGAGTACAGACAACGGGTACGATGAGATCGCCGTCCACCCGCCGAATTCAGCCATTCGGTCCAGGCAAACGGATTGGCAAGTATTGATTCCATCCTACCCGAACGACGCCCCCGACGCAAAAGCGACCGGCTGACGCTGCCGCCGCGGCTCCCTATACTCGGCCCGCACAACCGGTCGGCTCCCGCTCCGGATCCTTCCCGCAGACATCGAGGCAGGCAATCACCATGCAGGAACTTGAAGTGGCACGCCAGGCAGCGGTCGCCGGCGGCGAAATTGTCTCCCGGTACTTCCGCGACGGCGTCACGATTCGCAGCAAGTCGACCTCCAATCTCGTCTCCGATGCCGATGTCGAGTCGGAACAGGCCATCGCACGCTGTATCAACGAAGCGTTTCCCGACCATGTGATCCTCGGCGAAGAGCTGCATGATGGCGAAGTCGGCGCGGAACATCTCTGGATCATCGATCCGATCGACGGCACCAACAACTTCGCGCACGGCATCCCCCACTTCGCGATCTCCGTGGCGTACTACCGCAGCGGACAGCCGGTCTGCGGCGTCGTGTTCAACCCGATTCGCGAAGACTGGTTCGTTGCCGTCCACGGCAAGGGAGCAACATACAACGGACAGCCGGCACAGGTCGCCAAAGCGACCGGGCTGAACGAAGTCCTGGTCGGTCTGGGCTTCTACTACGACCGTGGCGCCATGATGGAAGCAACGCTCGCCGCAGCACGAGACCTGTTCGGCCAGCAGATTCACGGCATTCGCCGGTTCGGCACCGCGTCGCTGGATCTGTGCCAGGTCGGCACCGGTATGTTCGGCGCGTTCTTCGAGTATCAGCTCTCGCCGTGGGACTTCGCTGCCGGACGACTGTTCGTCGAAGAGGCTGGCGGAAAGGTCACGACCGCACGAGGCGCAGACCTGCCACTGGAGACCACCAGCGTGCTCGCCTCCAACGGTCACCTGCACGAAGCGATGCTGAAGATCGTCGCGGCCCACCATCCGTAGCCCGTCGCCGCAGGTCGCCCGCCGTCGTCATGCAGTTCAGATGTCGGCCGCGACCGGCGCAAGGGAACCGGCGGCGGCGACATCGACCGGTCGCATGTCGAATTCAGCCGGGATCGGATCGCTGCCGGCGCCCCCGCTTTGACGGACACTCGACGGCTCCTTGAACTCGCACTCCTTCGAGAACATCACCAGCAGATACACCGATGGCGCAAAGAGCAGCGCCAGCAGCGTCGCTCCGCTGACGCCACCGGCAATCGCGACCGCCAGCGGCGGCCAGAAGGCCCCGCCCGCCAGCAGCAGCGGCGTGAACCCGACGATGGTGGTGAGTGTCGTCGAGACAACATGACGGGTCGCATGATGGACGACATTGCAGACCGCGATCCGATGCCCTTCACGGGCCAGCGGATGCTGACGAATCGCAGCCAGCACAACGATCGAGTCGTTGATCGCCACGCCAATCAGCCCCATCGTCCCGATAATCGCCATGAATCCGAAGGGATAGCCGAACAGCCAGAGTGCAGCCAGGCCAAGACCGACGGAGAGTCCGCCGACCAGCGCCACAATCCCCGCCATCCGGAACGAGTTGAGTGCGAGCACGAGCGTGGCGAGCATCAGCACGAGCAGGACGCTCGTGTTCGAAAGCAGGTTGCTGACCGCTTCGTTCCGCTTCGCGGTCTCTCCTCCGTACTGCATGCTGTAGCCGGCCGGAAGCTCGAAACCAGCTGCTTCCAGCCGTTGCCGGAAATCCGACAGCGCTCGGGCCGGAAGCACGCCCGCCTGCAGATAGGCATGCACCTCGTTCATTCGCAATCCCCCGAAATGGGGAATGTTCGGCGTGTCAGAGTGCAGCTCGACGCTGCCCAGCGACGCCAGTGATCGCCCTGCGAATCCGTCCGTACCGCCGGCGTTGTTCCCGTGCAAATTCAGCGATCGAATCGAGCCCAGGTCGTTGCGGCGCGTGTTGGCGACCCGCACGCGAACAGGCAGGTCTTCGGTCGATTCGAGAACGCTGCCGCCAATCGCTCCTTCCAGCGTATCGTTCAGCTGCGTCGCGATGGCGATGTGATCGAGTCCCGAACGGCGGACTTCTTCCTCGTCGACATTGACGCGAAGCTTCGGCATCGAGTCTCCCAGCGCCGCCTGGGTATGCACGACCTGAGGAACTTCCGAGAGGATCTGGCGAACCTCACTGCCGAGCTGGTCCAGCACCCGCAGGTCCGGACCGAACAGTCGGATCTCGATCGGGGCGTTGAACGGCGGCCCCTGTTCCAGCTGACGCACGAGGATTCTGGCGTGGGGGAAGGACGCGTCCAGTTCGTCCTGCAGCTGCTGAATCAGCTCGCAGACCGAGTCCCCACATCCCACCTTGACCAGCCCCTGGGCGTAGTTCGGAAGGTCCCGGTCGTCGGTAATCAGGTTGTAATAGAAGCTCGGAGCACTCTCCCCCAGAAACCAGTCGACACTCGTGACATGCTCGTTCGCCAGCATGTGTTGCCGGATGTCGTCGACGGTCCGCATCGTCTCCTGCAGCGAGGCGTGCGCCGGCAGACTGACCTCCACGTGAAACTGGTCCCGGTCGGCAGGGGGAAAGAACTGCTCGGGCAGCCGGCAGGCCAGGGCAAAACCGGTCACCGGAAGAATCAGCCCGATACAGATCCCCAGCCGCGGCCTCTCAAACACATAGTGCAGCGTCTTCAGATACAGTGCCGTCAGACGGCGACTGGTGAAGCCGAAGTGCCACCAGTAGAGCGGACCGGTTCCCCGGGCCGTGCTGGCCGACTCCGCCGCACGGGCTGCGATTGCGGGAATGACGGTCATCGCCAGGAACAGCGAACTGAAGATCGCCAGCGTCACGCTGATCGCGATCGAGCCGACAAACTCGCCCGCAGGTCCCTGCATCAGCGCCAGAGGGGCGAACGCGAATGCCGTCGTCAGCGTCGAACCGAGAAGCGGTGCCGCCAGATGGCTGACACTCTCGGAGACCGCTTTCGCCGGTCGCATACCGCTGCGACAGCGTGTGTTGACTTCGTCCACGACGACGATCGCGTTGTCGATCAGCAGGCCCAGGGCGATGATCAGACCGGTCACCGACATCTGGTGAATCGGAATGTTCAGCAGACGCATGCCGGCAATGACCATGAGTGCCGACAATGGCAACGCCGCCCCGACGATCACGCCGCTCCGCCAGCCCATCGTGAACCAGGTCACGCCGATGACGGCCAGACAACCGATCAGCATGTTGTCGATGAGGTCCGACAGCCGCGTCTCGACGTAGTGATTCTGTTCGAAGATCGTGACCAGTTCGACACCACGGGGGAGTGTCGACCGGAACCGCCTCAGCTCTCCGATCGCCGTCTCGGTCCAGCCGTCCAGACGGTCTCCGGGGCGAACCATCGCACCGATGGCAACAGCCGGCACGCCGTCGACCAAGCAGAGCCGTCGCGGCGGATCGGAGATTCCCCGGCGGACCTGCGCGATCTCCCCGAGATTGACCGATTCGCCGCCGTTGCCAAATCGGATCGGCGTCGCAGCAATCCGGTCGAGCGTATCCAGTTCGCCCCCGACTTCGAGCATCAGTTCCGAGCCGCGGCCCCGCAGATAACCAGCCGAGACCTTGGCGTCGCTATGACGTAGCTGCCGGGCAATGTCGGAGACCGTCAGCCCCATGGCCGCCAGTCGCGGTTCGTCGATCTCAACGAGGATCTCTTCGTCGGGCCGTCCGAACAGCTCGGTATCTTCCGTACCAGGCAGTGCGTCGATCGCATCTTCGAGTTCGTCAGCGAGCCGGCACAGGACCGCGAAGTTGGTCGCGTCCAGCTTCTCTTCCATCGAGGCATCCGCCTCATCGACCGAACCATCACCGGTCCACTTGAGTGCCACCAGCAGGGCGTTGGCACGAATATCGAGAGTATCGAACCGCGGCTCGGACGCCTCGGCCGGAAGCAGAACGGCCGCGTCATCCAGCTTGCTGCGAAACCGCGACCAGACCTCGTGGACGTTCTCGGCGTCGTCACGCAGTTCGACCAGAATCTGCGAAACGCCGGGCCGCGACTGCGAGCGGATCTCCTTGATCTCGGGAATCTCGAGCAGCTCGTGTTCGAGCTTCTCGGTCACCAGCGACTCCACCCGGATCGCATCCGCGCCGGGAAGCAGCGTGTTGACGAGCGCGACCCGCTCGGAGAGCATCGGGTCTTCCATCCGCGGCATCATGGAGAACGACGACACGCCGGACACCAGGATCAGGCAGACCGTCAGTAGTGTCAGCCGCGGATTGCGATAGAACAGACTGGTCATTGGGGATGAGGGGAGCATGGCCGATTCATTTCGTCCTTAGCCGGATTGCCCATCCAGGTTCGCCAGAACCTCCGGTGACTGGCTGTCGCCGGTCTCGCTGACGACACGTACGCGCTGGCCGGGCACCACCCGATGAAGCCCGTCGACCACGATCCGGTCGCCGGGATACACCGTACCACGAACCAGCGCCCGATCTTCCTCGGTATGTACGACTTCGACCGTGCGACGCTCCACGACGGCGACATCGGCCGCCTGTGCGGGAACGATCCCGGTTTCGGGCTGAGCCGCATAGAGCGACCACAGTCCGCGTGGACCCTGCGCCAGTGCCGAGAGCGGTACCCAGTAGCCGTCCACGTCGCCCGCTTCATTCACGTCCAGGCGAACCACCTGCCCCGGAACGGACGGACCAGCATCGCTGGCAGCGACATCGACGATCACGACCTGCGTCCTGGTAACCGGATCAAGCACCGGCCGTACGGCCCGCATGCGTCCGGTGATCTCCCGATCGGATATCCGCAACACCAGCTCAGCCCCCGGCACGAGTCGAGCCGCCGTCTCTGCAGGAAGCCCGATGTGTGCTTCGAGATGTTCGGTATCGACCAGTTCGACCACGGCGGTCGTCGCCGAAGCGACGGTCCCTTCGTCAATCAGGCGACGGGCAATCGTGCCCGCAAAGGGAGCCCGCAACGTCGATTTCTCGATGTCGGTCGCCACGAGCGCGAGGCTTGCAACGAGTTGCTCGACCGCAGCTTCCTGAGCCGCGACCTGCTCCGGTCGCGTTCCTTCCTCGAGTTCGCGAAGCTGATGACGGGCCGCATCCAGGCGGGCCTGCGCTGCAGCCATGTTCAGCCGGGCGTCGTCATACTGCTGTTCGGTGATGGCATTACGATCATGCAGACGCTCGTTGCGCGTGCAGGTCAGCTTCCAGAGTTCCAGCTCGGCCTCGTGCTGTTCGACCGAAGCGCGGGCCGCGGCGATGGTCTCCGTCCGCGGTCCGGCACGCAGTTCCGCCAGTACGGCCGCGGCCTGCAGCCGCTGCGCCTCGAGCTGGCGTCGCTTGACGTCCAGGGTGCTGACATCCAGGCGGGCCAGGGGCTGGCCAGCCTCCACCCGTTCTCCCTCGTCGACCAGAAGCTCCACCACACGGCCTGACCGCTCGAACCCGAGCTGGCTCACCCGTGCGGCTTCGAGAACGCCGGTAAACGTATGACGCGTCTCCAGCGTTTCGACCGAGATCAGCCGTGTCGTCCGCACCGGCAGCATCCGGTTCACGGACGCTCGTGCCGGTGCATCGCCGACTGCAGTCAACGACGGAATCCGACTGACAGCAGCGATCACTCCACAGATGAGGACTGCTGCGATCGCAAAGACGTAACGGACGGTTCGGTTCGACTTGCCGCCAGCCTGCGGTGCGGCACCGCCACGAAAACGCTGAGGCTGAACGTCAGACATCGTGAGAGCCCTCCCCGGTCACTCGGCAACCGGTCGCTAAACTGTCGCTGGCAACGAACACGAGTGAATGACTCCTTCCCTGCACCGGATGTTGACACGCGCCGGATGGCGGTTCCATACGTGGCCCCATCGCCCGTATGCGCCCGACGACACCGCCGGCCCGCCGCGGAGCACTCTCCACGATCGTCCGGGCAGCGCTGTGTCGAGAAGTTGATTCGTCTTCATGTGGTAACGGAGCATGACCCGGAATACGTCCGGCCCCGATCGAACGCAGACGCAACCGCTTGACTTCCATGGCGTCGTCTCGGTGACCTGGAACTCAGACGTCCCAACATGACCAGCCAGCGGGTCACCCACCCCGCAGTAGCGCTCGGGATGCAAACCGTGACCACGCAGGACAACCGCACGGCACCATGTGTAAATGTCTCATGCGAATCCGGGACGTGCCGGAACGATCTCAGAGATTCCACCTCCCCCCGCCTGGATCGAGCGTGCCGGGAGAGAACTGCTGCATTTCGCTGCAGCATTACACAAAGACTGTTGACGAAGTCGTGAGCGGTGCACGCGCAACGTCAACCGCAGGCATGCCGACAGCGGCGCATGCCGTTCTCGAAGCGTCCATCCTTACGCAGATGCACAACTCCCGCAGGAAGACAGGGGCGGATCGCCCCGGACCGCTACGGAACCAGCGGAGCAACGTCCGGAAGTGCCCCCGCAAAGCCGGCCCCGGTCCGTTTCAGCTCGGCGACCTGCGCGGCGCGAAATCGGCGAACCACGTCCGCAAAATCCGCATCAAGCGCAAGATTGTTCAACTCCTCAGGATCAGCCTCGAGATCGTACAGTTCTTCGATCTCTCCCTCGACCAGAGTCCGGATGTACTTGTATTTCCCGTGACGCAGGGAAACCCACCACGGCACGCCGGCCAGGTCCCTCTCCGCCGGGTCGGTCGGAACCACGTCCGTGTCGCGGCCGTACTTCCGTGCCGTCAGCGTCGCCAGCACCGGATACGGCCACGCGTACTCCGGATCTTCCAGCAGCGGCGTCAGATCATGGCCGTGCATCTCCCACGGAAGATCAATCGACGCGGCAGCGAAAAACGTCGGCACGATGTCGACGCCTCCGACCGGCGTGTCGCAGACCGTTCCCTCCGGCACCCGGCCCGGCCAGCGGACGATCATCGGCGACCGGATCGTCGCATCGTACGGAGCCAGCTTGTGACGGAACCCGTGCTGGCCCCACGCGAATCCCTGGTCTGACGTGAACACGATCAGCGTGTTGTCCGCCTGGCCGCTCTCCTCCAGGGCCGCCAGCAACCGGCCGACGCCCTCGTCGATCGCCAGCACGCCCTGCTGGTACTGCCGCACCCAATCATGAATGGTGTTGCCATGCAGCCCTGACCGCGGCTTCACCGACGCCATCTCCACCTTTCCGCTGCGCAGCACCGGTTGGCCGCTTCCGGCCGGATCCTTCATCCACAGGTTGAGATCCTGCACGTACTGCGGTTTTCCCTTGCGCGGTGCATACACATCGGCAGGAATCGGAACCCGGGCATCCGGGTAGGCGTCCAGATGTCGGTCGGCGGGTGTGAACGGACCATGCACCGCACCATAGCAGAGCCACAGATACCACGGCTTGTCCGGATCGCGGTTCTCCCCGCGGATGTATTCCTCCGCCCAGTTCGTGTAGTTGTCGGTCGAATACCCTTCGACCAGCTCGGGCTCGCCGCCATTCCGTTCGATCAGCTGTTCGTAGTAGTAGTTCCCGGCATTGTCGGCATAGCGGGGACGGTTCCAGACGACCTGATAGTCCCAGTCGCGACCGTACCCCGTATCGACACCCGTGTGCCATTTGCCGATCTGTGCGGTCTGGTAGCCGTTCTTCCGGAAGACCCGCGGCCAGAACCGACACTCCTCCGGGTCGTACTCGCTTCCCGGATACGTGCCCACCATCCGCATCGACTGCACGCCATACGGATGATGCCCGGTCAGCAGCGTCGCCCGGGACGGCATGCACCAGGTTCCGATGTAGGCATAGGAGAACCGCATGCCCCCGGCCGCGAGCCGGTCGATGTTCGGCGTGTTCACCCAGTCGTAGGCTTCGGGATAGCAACTGACGGTGCGGTGCGAGTGGTCGTCCGTGTAGATGAACAGGATGTTCGGACGGGACTCACTCTCATCGTCGGCGGACGCTTGCGCCGCCAGGAACGAAAGCGTCAGAACCAGACCGACCAGGGCAGGGGAGCGCAGCATGGCGAGTCGTTCTCCCGGTGCAGGACCGCTTGAGTTGGAGTAACCGAAGTGAGATTGCTGATTGTGCCCGACCGGCGCCGCGCCGACAACCGCATGGCCAGTCCCCCGACCGTTCCCTTGTGACGCACGAGCATCTGCCACAGACTGGTGCCAGCGCCGCCCTCCCTCTGAAAAGAACGCCGGAACAGGAACGGTTGTCATGCGAACGACTCGGTTGTGCGGTTTTGCGATTGCTCTGTCTCTGCTCGTGTCGGTCACGGCGATCCTGTCAGCCACGACAGTTCACGCCGCCGGGCAATCCCGGCCCAACGTCGTCCTCATCATGACGGACAACCACGGTCCGTGGACGCTGGGCTGCTACGGCAACGAAGACGTCCGTACGCCGCACATCGACCAGCTCGCAGAAGAAGGCGCCCTCTTCACCCGTGCGTTCGCCAACAACGCCGTCTGCTCCCCCACGCGGGCGACGGTCCTCACGGGCCTGATGCCCTGCCAGCATGGAGTGCATCGCTACCTGGGCGGCGGAGCGGCACAGGTCGGCCCCGACGCCTACAACATGCTCGAAGAGTTCGAGACGATCCCCAGCCTGCTTGTCGATGCGGGCTACACGGCGGGACTGACCGGCAAGTGGCATCTCGGCGGCAACATGGAGCCGCAGGAAGGCTTCACCTACTGGATCACCAAGCCGCACGGATCGAGTGCCGGTTTCTACAACCAGCAGGTCATTGAGAACGGCGAGATCCGCAAGGAACCGCAGTACCTCACCGAGCTCTGGACCGATCACGCAGTCCGCTTCATCGAACAGAACCGCGAGCAGCCATTCTTCCTGTTCCTCGCCTACAACGGCCCCTACGGACTGGGCGGTGCGATGCGGGAACCGATCCGCAACCGGCACCGCGACTACTACGCCGATCACGACCTCCCCTCGTTCCCCCGCACCGAACCGCAGCCCTGGAATCACAACTACGGCGAATGGATCGGCGACCTGCAGATCGCCCGCAAGTACGCCGCGGAAGTAAGCGGCATCGACGACGGCGTCGGTCGCGTCATGCAGACACTTCGCAAACTCGGACTCGACGAGAACACGCTCGTCATCTTCACCGCCGACCAGGGGCTTTCGGGAGGACACGCCGGCTACTGGGGGATGGGCGACCACACCCGTCCGCTGACCGCCTTCGACTGGACGATGACGATCCCGCTCATTATCCGGCAGCCGGGGCGGATTCCCGCCGGTCAGCGAATCGACAACCTGGTGAGCAACTACGATCTGTTCCCGACACTCCTCAGCTACCTGGGGATGGAGGACAAACTGCCGGCGTCCCGCTCGTACCCCGGCCGCGACTTCTCCCCGCTGCTGCTCGGCGAAGAGCTGGACTGGGAGAACGTCCACTTCTACGAATTCGAGAACGTCCGCGCCATCCGGACCGACCGCTGGAAGTACATCGAACGCATCCACCAGACGCCGAACGAACTCTACGACCTCGCCGCCGATCCGGACGAGCATCACAACCTCTACGGCGACCGCGAGCACGCGGCGACGGTGCAGGAGCTGCGGCAGCGACTGCACGCATTCTTCGACAAGCACGCCGACCCGAAATGGGATCTGTGGCACGGAGGGGGTTCAAAAACCGATCTGATGACCGAGCAGTTTTTCGGTCTGAAGAACCCGTATCGCCCCTCGCGGTACGCCCCGGATCAACCGGTTACCCCTGCGAAAGTCCCCTGAGGCAGTGCTTCCGTGGCGAGTGCTCAGCGAGCGACGCACCATTTCCGACGGGACACCCGCCGTCTGTTAACACAATTCACACAGTCGGCCGGTAGCATTCGGAGTGACCTGAACCTCGCTGCCGGGTGATGACTCTGTCGCCGCTGCACTCCTGACGCAGCCGGCCGGTCGTCCCCCGGGACGCTCGCCTCCGAACCACGGAAACCCGCGGAATGTCTGCCTCCCGCCCCAGCAAAGCTGTTGCGATCTTCGCCGGCGTGATCCTTCTTGCCGGTGCCTCCGCCATCGCCAGCCTGCAGAGCCCCCAGGTGGCCCAGTGGCTGTTTCCGCCCGTCGCGCCACCCCCCGTGCAGACGGGTGAGCGTCTCCCGACGACGCCTCAGGAAGTCCTCCTCGAAGCCGCTGGTGAAACGGCGGCGATCCCCGACGGCTGGCCGAACCTGTTCGGACCGAGCAGGGACTGCACGTCGCCCGAGACCGACATCGTCATGTCGTGGGGCGAAGAGGGGCCGCCGGAGCTGTGGCGGCTGGATATCGGGATCGGCTACGCCTCCCCCGTCGCTGCCGATGGCCGCGTCCTGCTCTATCATCGTGTCGAAGAAGAAGAGGTTCTCGCCTGCCTGAACGCCGAGTCGGGCGAACCGGTCTGGGAGCATCGCTACCCCTGCACGTACCACTGCAGGTTCGAACACAGCAGCGGCCCGTACAGCACTCCGATCATCCACGACGGTTCGGTCTTCATTCAGGGAGCCGAGGGGATCGTCAAGCGTCTTTCGTTTGAGACCGGCGAAGTCATCTGGGAACGGAACCTCTCTGCCGACTACGCCGTCCCGGAAAACATCTACGCCGTCGGACATACGCCGCTGCTCGAAGGAGACCGGCTGATCATCAACGCGGGCGGCACGGTGGACGACTCGGGAATCGTCGCCATCTCGACCGAAACCGGCGAGACGATCTGGACGGCCACGACGCAGGGTGCCTCCTACTCCACCCCGCAGGCCGCCACGATTCACGACCAGCGGTACGTCTTCGTGATGACGGCCGAGGGTCTGGTGGCGCTCGATCCGGAAGACGGCACCGTCTTCTTCGAACGGACCTGGCGGGCCAAGCACAAGGACGCGGTCACCGCCACGTCGCCGCTGATCTACGGCGACCTGGTCGTCATCTCGGTCTACCAGAAAGGCACCCTCTGCCTGCGGGTGCTTCCGGACAACACCTTTGAAGAAGTCTGGATGGCCCGGCGGGAATTCGTCAGCCAGTTCAATCCGATGACCTGCGTCGACGGGTACGTGTACGGGTGGAACAACCTCGACAAGAGCTTCCGCTGCTTCGACATCACCAGCTGCGAGGTGCAGTGGTACTGGTACGCTCCGCTGGGTCGCGGCACGCACGTGCTGGTGGGGGATCAGTTCATCGTGTTCGGCGAGTCGGGGCAGATTGCCGTCGTCGACGCCAACCCGCAGGAACTGATCCACTCGAGCCTGACGAAGGACAACGTGCCGCTCGAGCGCGAAGCCTTCTCCGCTCCGGCTCTGGCAGACGGTCTGATGTTCCTGCGGAACGAGAAGCAGCTGGTCTGCCTGGACCTGCGGCCGTAGGGTGGTTGAGAGAAACCACAGAGTTGTCATGACGTGGCGACGCCCCGGAGGATGAAAACGACCGCGGGGTGCCATGGCCTCGCCGCGCAGCGGTCATGCCCTTCTCCTCAAGCCTCAGGCCTTTCGAACCACGCCCATCACTCCGCTCCGCTTCGTTCTGGGACGTGCCACCCAGATCGATTCTCATAGGAGACACAGAGACACGGAGAGTCACAGGCGAGCCCGGTGCGTCAGCTCCGGGGTGAAGCGTCGTCACATGTGGGTGCCATGCCGGCGGGAGGGCATGCTTGCCGTGTCCCGAACGACCTTGGCGGCTTGTGCGCCCCTGCAGACTCCATTGGGCCATCTGATGCGGTGGGGGGGGGGTGACCGAACGCATCTGTCAGAGGTACCCTGTTGAGTTGCAGACGCTCGGAACTACGCATAGTCTATTCTCGACAGTCAGTGGGGCACCTTGCGGTGCCCCCGACGGTTTCTTGCCCCTCCTTCGAGGGTTGGATGTGACATACTGATCCGGGCCACTGATGACCGACACATCTCTCGCCGCACGTCAGCAGATCGAAGAACTTCTCAAGAGTCCTGACCAGTCATGGCTGCTGGGAGCAGGAATAAGCTGTGATGCGGGCATTCCTCTCATGTTCCCGCTCACCGAACGGGTGCACACACTGCTCAAAGACGACGGAGGTTCTCCGTATCCCGAGCTCTTCGAGAAGATTCATGGTGAGCTTCCCGACGGCAGTCATGTCGAGCACGTTTTAAGTCACCTAGGCGACTACATCGCGCTTGCAGAGAGGTCACGTGAGAAGAAGGTCGTGATCAGTGGTGACCACGTTGAGCTCAATCAGTTGACTTTCCTTCACACGCGGATTCGAGACCACATCCGAAACACGATCCGGTGGGGCTACCGGGCAGCGAACGACGGCAACCAAGCGATCGTTGGCTCGCAAAAGGATCCGATCGTCAGCGTAACGCAACATTGTGACTTTGTACGTGCGCTGTTCCGGCACCGGCGTGCCAATCTGGAACGCCGGCCGCCGATCAGGTTTTTCACAACAAACTACGATACGTTGCTGGAAGATGCTCTGGCACTCGAACGCATTCCGTACCACGACGGGTTCTGCGGTGGAGCGATGGCGTTCTGGGAACCTGCGGGCCAGGCATTCGGTGCCAACGTCGACGCCAATGTCCCGCATATCCAGGCCCGGGTGCACAAGCTCCACGGATCGATCGACTGGTACGCCAATGAGAAGGATGTGGTGGTTCGACGTCGAGACGGAGCACGCTACCCTCCTGAAGACGCGGACCGCGTTCTCATCTATCCCCAGGCAACCAAGTATCAGTTGACACAACTTGATCCTTTTGCGGCTCTGTTCGCACAGTTTCGGGCAGCCCTGAACTCGCAAGGCCAAAGCCTGCTCGCAATCTGCGGCTACAGCTTCGGGGACGACCACATCAATCAGGAAATCGAGCGTGCGCTGCGACAGCGCAACAACCGTCTGACACTACTCGTCTTTGCGTACCAGCCGGATGGCAAGCTGCCGGCAAAAAACCACAATCTCCCGCAGTGCCTTGTGAAATGGCTCTCCGATGATGGTCTGGAACCGGCACAGCGACAGCGCATTGTTGTGGCCGGGAGACGCGGCGTCTACCACGGGTCGCTCGAGAACAGGTGTCCCGCACATGCGTCGCATCCGCACGAATGGTGGTCGTTCTCTGGCGTGACCAAGGTACTCAAGCATGGGGCCGCAAAGTGAATAGCCCCCTTTTTGAAGTCGACCCTCATCTGGCAATTGGCAAAATCACCGAGGTGTCGGGCAGTGCGCTCAAGATCGAACTCGACGGGGCGATCTCGGAACTGACTCGCACGCACAGGGGGAACGTCTACCCGATTGGACAGTTTGGAAGCGTTGTAAAGATTCACTACGGGCGCACCATACTGTTCGCCCTCGTCCGGCTGCTTCGCATGAAGTCCGAGGAGACACGGGAGGAAGGCCATCCCATTCCCGCCGGATTCGTAGACGCGCGAGTCCTTGAAGCTGACCTCTTCGCGGAAGGCACTGTAATTGGTGCCAAACATCGTTTCGAGGTGACGCGAGGCGTACGCCAGTATCCGCTTCCCGGACAGAGCGTTCACTTGACGACTCGTGATGAGCTGCGACATCTCTACGAAGCGGTGCAGGAGAGGTATAAGAGCGATCGAATTCGCACAATGCGCTTGGGGTCGCACGCAAATGCGAACACAACTGAGTGCCGTGTCGACATCGACAAACTGTGTGGACTCCATTCGGCCGTTCTGGGATCTACTGGCAGTGGCAAGTCCGCGACCGTAGCTGCGGTGCTTCACGGGATTCTCGAATCAAAAGCTCGCGGGACATCTGCCTCAGGCAACCTGCGTCCTCGGGTCATCCTGATTGACCCTCACGGCGAGTACGCAAGTGCATTCGCGAACCAAGCGCGAGTCTTCCGAGCACACAGCACAATCGAAGAACACCAGACACCGACATCTCTCATTCGACTGCCCTACTGGCTGCTCTCGTCGGACGAGTTTCGTGACTTGATCGTTGGGAAGAGCGAATTTGGGGCAACAACCGAGAACAACATCGTCTTGCGGGCACTGACTCATGCGCGTCTCAGGCACAGAGGGTGGATTGAGGGAGCGAAGGACTGGGAGGGCCAACTAGTGGCAGATGGTCCTCAAGATCCCGCAATCCCACGACCACTAAAGAAAGAGTTTGAGGTCCGCGTTCGAGAGTATGACTGGGATACGCCCGATCCATTCTGTCTTGACGAGTTTGAAAAGCACATTCGACAAGAGCAGGGAATAAGGGAGAAAGCAAAAGCGTGGTCACCGATGTCCACGAGTGAATTCAAGTCTCACGCTTCGGTTCTCCGAAAGCTTAACGTTCTTCGGACGGACAAACGACTGTCTTTCATGATGGACAACTTCGAACCAGGGAAGGAGGATCTTGTCCAAATTCTTGAGCAACTGTTTGGTAGTGTTTCCAAGGACCAACTGGGGGACATTCGAGTAATTGATATCTCTGGTGTCCCTAATGAGGTTGCCGGTGCTCTGACCGCGGCGATTGCTCGACTGCTATTCCAATTCAAATCACGAGAAACTCGCACCGAGAGAGAAAGCAACCCCATCCTGCTAGTCTGCGAAGAAGCGCATCGCTACGTCCCGAATGAAGGCTATGCCGAGTACGCAGCAGCTCAAGACGCAATCCGCCGCATCGCCAAGGAAGGCCGCAAGTACGGCCTCGGTCTGATGCTCGTTTCGCAGCGGCCCGCCGACGTCGAGCGGACGGTGCTTTCGCAGTGCAACACATGGATCATCATGCGACTGACCAACACCACGGATCAGGAATATGTCGCGAAGTTTCTGCCGGACAGCCTGGCAGGTTTCAGTCGATTGCTTCCATCACTGACGCGTCAGGAGGCACTCGTGGTTGGAGAAGCCGTCGCGCTCCCGTCACGCATTCGGATTCGCGATCTGACGAAGAAACAGCTTCCGGACTCACATGACGTCTCGTTCGTGGACGGTTGGTCGAAACCACCCATGTCGACTGAAGAAATCAAGGTAGTCGTTGATCGTTGGCGAAGAGAGGACAAGCCAAACTCCACAGAAGCCAACTCCACAGAAGCCAACTCCACATCAGACAAGTAACGCGACTTGCGAGTGTCCGCGGCTGGGCATGCCACAATCAGGACTTTAGTTCGCAAAACCCCGCAGCCGCCATGTGGCATGGCCACAACATCCTGCCGGGCCCCCCGCCAATCCGTTCCCCCCTCACCGTGGGAACATCTCCCGCAGCTCCCCAACGCTCGGCCTGCGGCCGTACTCGCACAGCTCGAATGCCTCGGCATACTTCACCGACTTGCCCGCCTCTTCGCCGTAGATCTCCAGCAGCACATCCCGATACCGGTCCGCCACGCCCCCCTGACGCCGCTCCCACCGCTGCTTGAGCCACTCGCGACGCAGCTCCGGGCTGCTTTCCGGAGGCACACTCGCCAGATGTTCCGCACTGCCGCCCGCTCCCCCTTCGAACGCCTGCGAGACCAGGGCCGTCAGCGCGTCCACCTTCTGCTCGAACACGTCGTCCACGCTCACGACCACGTCCGGGCGGAACGGGTACGGCTTCTGGAACCGGTCGCTCGAATACAGAAAGACCGGGTTCCGCTTCAGGTACGGCACATCCGGGCAGAAGTAGGGAACCGTCACCATGAAGGCCGCGTCCTGCACCAGCACACCCACATAGCGATGGTCGGGGTGGTAGTCCCACGGGCGATGGGCAATCACGATGTCCGCCTTCCACTCACGAATCAGACGGACGATCTTCTTGCGATTCTCGAGCGTCGGCAGCAGTTCACCATCGTGGATGTCGAGCACTTCCGACTCGCATCCCAGCCGGCGGGCCGCCTCCTTCGATTCGGCCGTCCGCCGTTGAGCGAGTGCTCCCCCTGCCATCGCCCAATGACCGATGTCGCCGTTCGTCACCGAGACCAGCTTGACGTGATGCCCCTGCGCGGCCCACTTCGCTGCGGTGCCGCCGTTCTTGTACTCGGCATCGTCGGGATGGGCACCAAAGATGATGATCCGCAGTTTGCCGTCGTCCTCGGGCTCCGTCTCCACCTGCGCGACGCGCAGGGGTGGGGCCGGTTGAGAGACAGCCGCAAGAAGAGCATCCGGCGGATCGGCAGGCGACTCGACCGGAGGTGCCGAGTTCAGACGCAGAACGACGCAGCAGGTGAGAATCAGAACAGCGTCGAACAGCAGGCGGGGCGGCTTCATCGTGACTTCTCCGGGAAGGGGGCAGGGGACTGCCCGGCTCGTCGTGGCCGGCAGGTACAGCTGCCCCACATCATTTCCCGGTTCATCACTCCGCCGCAAGGCGGTCGTCTGCACGCGGCCTCAGAACAGCACGCTGATTCCAAACAGGCCGCCGTCCACTTCCTGGCTGAGCTTCACGTTCGTTCCCGGAACCGGCCCGGGGGCGTAGAGCGGCCCGGAGACCGAGTTCTCGAACGTATGCACCCACGTCGCCGAAAGGATGACACTCTCCGTCAGGTTGTACGACATGCCCAGGCTGAGGATGTGCTGGTACACCGCCGGGGCGATCGCACTGAAGAATGCCTTGTTGTCCGAGATCGGGTTTTCGTTCCAGGAGTAACCCGCCCGCAACGCCAGCCGGTCCGTCATCTGGTACTGCACACCGGTGGCGACCACCCAGGTGCTCTTCCAGCCCAGGCCGGCGATCGATCCGTCCGGATTGAACCGGGCCGGATCACCGAACGTCGGCGTCGAGGCGTAGTCGACCCAGCGGACATCAACCGCGAACAGAAAATCCTCCAGACCGCTGTAGGCGGCCCCGAGGTTGACGATCATCGGATACTCGAACTCGAGCGTCACCGTTCGCGGCAGTCCAACGGCATCGGTGGTGTTCGCTTCAAACGTCTCGAACCACTGCGGACTCTTGACCGCCGCTCCCAGATGCAGGCCCATGTCCGTCTCGTAGTACACGCCGGCCTGGATGCCGCCCCCCCAGCGATTGCGATTGGCCGTGCCGCTGGGATAGCGTCCGTCGGCGTTCGGAGCGACAAAGGGGAACGGATCGGTCCGTGCAGTCGCCACATCGATCGTGGGTGCGATTCCGAACGACAGGTTGTCCGTCACCTTGAACGCCAGCGTGGGAGCGATCTGCAGGATCGACAGCTCGGCATACAGGTTGCCCATCCCGACTGGCGGCGGAGCGGTGAGCGGATTGGTCGGACTGGCCGGAAAGTTCACCAGGAAGCCCCCCGTGGCAAACAGTCCCAGGCCGAGTGTGAACGGGGACTCCGGATCCTGCCAGACCGCACCGATCGCGGGAAGTGCGGCCATGCCCGCCTTGCTGCCGGTCGATCCGGACAGTCCCGGCACCGACGAGGCGAGCTCGTTCCGGTTGCTGAGAACCTCCAGCGAGATGTCAAACCGCGACGACGGGAGCCCCGTAATCGTCGCAGGGTTGTAGTACATCGCGCTCACACCATCGAGGGGAGCAGCCGTCGCGGCACCTCCCATCGACTGGTTGATCGGGCCGACGCCCGGGACAAGGAATCCCTGAGCATGAGCCGAGGAGGAGAGCGCACAGACAGCAACGACACTCAGCAGGGCGCGGAAGAAGCGTCCCATGAAATAACTCCTGTGGGAAGGCATGGCCCGCCTTCATGGCTTATGTCGCCCGTACCGCATGTGCAAGTTGACGCGGTTCTCTTGCGCCCGAACAGCCCGATCGACCCGGACACTGTTCCGGACAGGGACATTTCCCGTGGTCTGCCCGGTTTGACAGGGTGGGGGCGTCCCGGGGGCATCAGCCGCTCATAACCGGTGCGGAGGAGGTTGCCCCAGTCACCCCACTCTGACCGACCCGACCGGTTTGTCGCGCACGGTCGTCGACGCATAGAATTCGCCGCGGTCTCCGCAAGAACGGCGGACGGGATGACCGGCAGATGCTGCCGCTCCCCTCTGCGAACGGGTGCCAACGGATGGTGCTCTCCGATGGAACTCCGCATCCGCCCAGTCGGCCAGGACGTCGATTCCCATGTTTCTGATTGATCAGGTACTGTTTGTTGCCGGGCTGCTGCTTCTGCTGAGCATCCTGTCGAGCAAGTTTTCCTCGCGACTCGGCGTGCCGGTACTCGTGCTGTTTCTCGGCCTGGGCATGCTCGCCGGCTCCGAGGGAATCGGCGGAATCGAATTCGAGGACTACGGTCTGGCGCACGCCATCGGTACGGCGGCCCTGGCGCTGATCCTCTTCGACGGCGGACTGCGGACCCCCTTCGCCTCCGTCCGTCTCGCATGGAAACCAGCCGCATCACTCGCCACCGTCGGCGTGCTGATCACGTCACTGCTGACCGGACTGGCCGCCGCCATGCTGCTCGATGTCCCCTGGCTGCACGGGCTGCTGCTGGGAAGCATCGTCGGATCGACCGACGCGGCTGCGATTTTCGCAGTCCTCCGCTCGGGCGGCATCTCCCTCTCCCGCAGACTGGGATCAATCCTCGAAGTCGAAAGCGGTTCCAACGACCCGATGGCCATCTTCCTGACCGTCGGACTGATTCAGCTGGTACTCGGACAGACGACCTTCGGCATCGGCCTGCTCGCACTGTTGCTGCAGCAGTTGCTGATCGGTGCCGCCGTCGGACTCGCGGTCGGCAAGCTGGCCGCCCTGTGCGTGAACCACATCAATCTCGCCTCGGCAGGTCTGTATCCGATTCTCGCGACGGCCGGTGGACTGCTCGCGTACGGCACCGCGGCCATGCTGGGCGGCAGCGGCTTTCTGTCGGTCTACCTGGCGGGAATGCTGATCGGCAACAGCCGGATCGTGCTCAAGAAAGGAATCTTCCTCTTCCACGACGGACTCGCCTGGCTTGGTCAGATCGCGATGTTCGTCGTGCTGGGGTTGCTCAGCTTCCCCAGCCAGCTCATCGAAGTCGCCCTGCCCGCCCTGGGCGTGGCTGCCGTCCTCATCCTCTTCGCCCGGCCGATCGCGGTCGTCATCTCACTGCTCCCCTTCCACATGCCGGTCCGCGAAACCGCCTTCATCGCCTGGGGCGGCCTCAAGGGAGCCGTCCCGATTACGCTGGCGACGTTCCCGCTGCTGCTCGGCGTGGAGGGCGCGATGATGATGTTCAATGTCGTGTTCTTCGTGGTGGTTGTCTCGGCACTTGTGCAGGGTTCGTCACTGACCGCCTGCGCCCGCTGGCTTGGCCTCGAGCGTCCCCCGGCATCGGAACCGCCGGTCTCACTCGAAATCAGTGCCCTGCGACACGTCGAGGGGGACATCGTCGACTATCTGGTCGGCGACGACTCGCGAGCCGCGAACCGATCGGTCCGGGAACTCCCCCTGCCGGACGACGTCGTGATCGCCATGATCGCCCGGGACCAGCAGATCGTCATGCCGAAGGGCCACACGACGATCAAGCCGGGGGACCACGTCATCGTCGTTCTTCGTCCGCAGGACCGCCGGCTGGTGGATCAGGTGTTCGCGCCACATCTGCCGGGCGAAACTGAAGACATGCCGCTTGAGACCGAGTTCCCCTTGCGTGGGAGCGTCCCGGTGAAAACGATCCGGGACCTCTACTGTCCGGACCTCGACGGCTCACCGGAATGGACGATCGACGAGATGATTCGCCGCCGTCTTGCCGATGAGACCATCGGCCCGGGCAGCACACTGCGAACGCAGGATCTCGCGTTTCACGTTCGGGAACTCGATCGCGACGGACGGATCACCCGCGTCGGCATGGTCATCTGTCCCCGCAACAGCGAAAACGACTGCGACGACAGCAAGGAGACTGCTGCTGAGCCGGAAGAGACAAGCACACCGGCTGTCTCCGAATCGGGCGAAGCGAAAGGAACCACGGAGTTGTCATGACGGTGCGCCGCCCCGGAGGATGAAAACGGGGGCGATCCGTGTGGCCACCCTCGCTTGCGCGTCACTTCAAGTGGGTGGCCCGGACAACTTGTTTGTCCGGGTCGCGAAGCGACAGGAGGAGGCTGCCAG
>ENA-ORCW01000220-ORCW01000220.1-marine-metagenome-genome-assembly--contig:-NODE-220-length-55859-cov-2.826163_pt1 | contig 55859 bp, 40 predicted proteins | sample MGYA00237784_ERZ508517 | MGnify/ENA primary metagenome ERZ508517 (study PRJEB26187, sample SAMN06268979) | marine metagenome | isolation source: Tt ae E1 feedstock associated aerobic enrichment on...
CATGTCCAGGCCCCCTACCACATGACCCCGCTGGCCCGGACCGGAAAAGCCGGCGGCGTCCGCATCCTGGCGGCCCTCTCCGGGGCTGGTACCGACCCTGGGGAAGCCCGGCCCTGGGCCCTGGTCGACGGATCCGCCGGGTCCTGGAAATTCCGCCACCCGGTCCTCGGCGACTGGGAAATTCAGCATCCCTCACTCGTCCGGCTGCCTTAGGCGGGCGGCTGACCGGGGATTCCTTCCCCCGGGCTTGCCTTACCACCAGCCCAGCTGGCGGCAGCTCCGGAGCGCTTCTCCAACCGGCTGCAGATAGGGATGCCACTGGCGTTCCCATTCCAGGCTGATAACCCCCGCGAACTGGTCCCGCTCGAACAACTCCACGGCCTCGGCCAGCGGGAATTCCCCCTGGCCGGGCAGCACGTAGGTGAAGGGATGGCGGGCCGAGGGAACGCTGATGCTGTCCTTGATGTGGACGTGGACCACGTTCTCCCGGATTCGCTCCCAGGTGTGCGTCAGGCCTTCCCCGCCCTTCTTCCAGGTGTGGTGGGTGTCCCACAGCATGCCCACCGGAGTCGCCAGGGCTTCCTGCAGCTGCTCAATCGCCGGCGAGGCGGTCAGGCAGTCATGGGTCTCCACCATGATGTCCGTCTTCCAGCCGTTCCGGTTTTTCAGGTCCCGCCACCAGGCAATGGCCTCCACCGTGGCCTTGAGGTCCTCCGACGAGAGCTCGCTGGCATGGCTCCCTCCGTCAAATACCCGCAACCAGGGCACTTCCAGTTCTTCCGCCCATTCGATGAATTCCAGGAAGGCCGTCCGGTCCTCCTCCTTGCTCCCGACAAGTTTCCAGGAGGTGTCCAGGGAGACAACGCCCAGGCCCGCCTCATCCAGCCGGGCCCGCAGCGCTTCCGGCTTCCCGTAGCGCTCCCGGAACAGCGCCGGCAGGTCCACCCGCTTCTCCAGGGTCCGCAGCTCCAGCTGCCGGATCCCGTTCTCCCGGGCCAGCTCCAGGACTCCGTCCAGGTCCAGCTCCGGACATCCCAGGGTGGAAAAACTCCAGTGCAGTTGTGTCTTCATCTTCATGGCCATCCTTTTAATAATTATTAAGCAATGTTCTTGCCTATGCTCCCGGATGGGGCAAGAAGAAAGGAATGGAAAGGACGCGGAAGGGAAAGCTGGAGGGCAAGCGGGCCCTGGTCACGGCGGGGGGCCAGGGGATCGGCCTGGCTATCGTGCGGGAGCTGCTGGAGGCGGGTTGCCAGGTCTGCGTGCATTATTTCAGCAGCGAGCCGGACCTGGCCGGCCTGCGGTCGGAAAGCGGGGCCAGCCAGGAGCGCAAGCTGAGTGCCTTCCAGGCCGACCTGTGCCGGGAAGGGGAGGCGGAAGCCCTGGTCCGGGCGGCGGTGGAATCGATGGGCGGACTGGACATTCTCATCAACAACGCGGGTTCCCTGGTGGAACGGCGACAGTTGGAAGAGGTCGACCCGGAATTCTACGGGCGGGTCATGGACCTCAACCTGGCTTCCATGGTCCGGGTGACCCGGGCCGCGTTGCCCGCCCTGAAGCAGGCCGGTCAGGCCAGCGTGGTCAACCTCTCCTCCCTGGCCGGGCGCAAGGGCGGCCACGGGGGCTCCCTCCTGTACGCGACCGCCAAGGGGGCGGTCCTGACCTGGACCCGGGCCCTCTCCGCGGAGCTGGCCCCGGCCGGGATCCGGGTCAATGCCGTCGCCCCGGGGCTGATCCTGGGTACCAGTTTCCACGCCACCCATACCACGGAGGAATCCGCCCGGGAGACCATTCGCGGCATACCCCTGGGACGGGCCGGCAACCCCGCCGACGTGGCCCGGGCCGTGGCCTACCTGGCCTCGGAATACGACGGTTTTATCACCGGGGCCACCATCGACATCAATGGAGGCGTCTATTGTGCCTGATGCGTGCCGGGAGGGGCCGCCAATTGAATTGACGTCAGTCATGCTTCATATTTATTAGGAACCGGATGTTGACCCGCATTAATAAGTTTTTGCATATCAATTAAGAGTACTTAGCCTGACCCAAGATGCCAAAGAAAGTGTCGCAGATCCAGATCGCCCAGGAATTGGGGGTTTCCCAGTCGCTGGTTTCCATCGTTCTGAACGGACGCAAGGAGGGCATCGCCCCCCAGACCTATGAGCGGATCTGGGCCTGCGCCATCAAGCACGGCTATTCCCCCAAGGGCATGAAGCTGCCCGAGGGCACCGGTCTCGGGGACGACCAGATGCAATCCGTCGGGTATTTCCTGCGCTCCCCCCTGCGACTGGCCAACAAGAGCAACTTTTTCAGCCATGTGGCCCAGGGCCTGCACGACTACCTGCGGGAGCAGCAGGTGAACCTGGTCTTCCTGGGCTCGGAGATGGATATCACGGCCAAGGAACTCAGGACCAGCCGCTGGCGCAAGCAGCCCCTGTCCGGCATTGTCGTCATGGGGGAGGTCCATGCGGATTTCCTGGCCGCCGTCCGCGGACTGAAGCGGCCCCTGGTCTACCTCAGCGCCCGGAGTCCCGGGCTCTGCCACTCGGTCAACGCCAACGAGTACCAGGCCGCCGAACAGCTGGTCAACCACCTCTACAGCCTCGGTCACCGCAATTTCGCCTTCCTCGGCGGCATGTGCGCCCGAAGCCGCAACGACGAACGCCTGCAGGGCCTCATCCGCGCCCTTGAGCGCCATGACCTCGAGCTCCCCGATGAGAATGTCCTGATCCTCGACGATGCCGAACGCAAGCAGGGCTACCAGTTGGCCGAAAAGCTCCTCCTGCTCCAGCCCGACCCGTTCCCCACCGCCTGGGTCTGCGTCAACGGCCTCCTCGCCCGCGGCGTCCTCAGCAAACTCTTCATGGAGGGAATCCGGGTCGGTGAGGAGATCAGCGTGGCCGCCTTTGACAATACCCGCGTCTGCTCCGATGAACTCCCCGGCATCACCAGTGCTTCCTCCATTCCCGAAGACCTCGGCCGCGAGGCCGGCCGTATCCTGCTTAACCCCGAACTCCACGGCGGGGAATCCCTCCTCGACGTGGTCCTCCCCTCCAAGTTCTTTGAGCGCGAAAGCTCCGGACCCGCCCCCGAGCAGATCTGCGAGCGTATCCGCAGCTTCGCCTCCGCCTCCTGAAAACACCCGCCGCAACCCCCACCGGCCCCGCGCCTCCCCGCGGGGATTAATAATTATAATATAACCCATTGACATCTGCCCGTGGCATTAATAATTATTAACGAAAATTATCCTACCACGCCCATTTACCCCTGTCCTATGAAGTCCCTGAAACGACGCACCACCCGGCCTGGAAGGCTGATCAGAACTGGGCTGGCCACGATCCTGGCCCTGCCGGCAACGGTCCTTGGCCAAGCGACCGGCCCGGAAGAAGGCGAAGTTTTCGAACTATCGCCGTTTGAAGTCTCGACCTCGAACGACGTGGGCTATCTGTCGACCAACTCGACCTCGGGAACGAGCCTGAACACGGCCATCAAGGACCTGCCGATGGCCCTGCAGGTAATCAACCAGGATTTCATCACGGACCTGGGGGCGACGGACATGGACGAGGCCCTGGCCTACGCGGCGGGGGTCTTCACGGACGACCAGGCGGCCTCGAACAGTATCGGGGCGACGCGTTCCACGGGCAGCGACGACCGGTCGATATCCTCGGCGGGGAGCGGGGACCGGTTTGCCAACGTGGTCTACATCCGGGGGCTGGCGGTGCCGTTCCAGAACCGGATGGGCTTCCGCTACGGCGGGGTGGTGGTGACGCCGAATTCGGCCATTGCCCTGGGCGGGTTGCTGGACTCCTCGAACATCGAGCGCATGGAAGTGGTCAAGGGTCCGAATTCGCTCCTGTACGGGGTCGGGGTCCTGACCGGGATCGTCAACGTCATTCCCGAAAAGCCGCTGAGCGAGCCGCATTACGAGTTCAGCGTGAAGGGGGGCAGCCACGACTTTTTCCGCACCACGGCGGACCTGACCGGCCCGATCTTCAAGGAGGGGCAGTCCTTCCTTCCCGGCTCCCTGAATTACCGGGTGGCGGGTGCCTATGAAGAACGGGGAAACTGGACGGATTTCCGGGAGAAGCAGGTCGAGTACTATACGGTCCAATTGGAGCACCGCTGGAGCGACAAGACCCGGATCTTCCTGGAGTACCAGAACGGGAATACCCGGGAAAGCGGCGTCGACAGCCAGTGGATCATCGATGAGGTCAACCGGGCCTACGACACCGAGTTCCGCAATGAATGGGATGAAGGTTTCAACTGGGCCCGGCACGAAGGGACCATCGACTCGCTGCGGTCCATTGACCCGACCAGTTTCAGCTCCTCGATTTCCACCACGGTAGGGGAGCAGTCCGGTTTCCTGCTGACGGACCAGGCCTTTGCCGGCGGAGGCAAACCCGAGGAATTCCGCATTTCGGGTCCGGATACCTACGATGAGCGGGACGAATGGAATTTCATCGCCGACCTGGAAGTGTATCCGCTGAAGGGCCTGACTTTTAATGCCGGGGTATTTCTTTCCGAACAGGAAACCGACGGCCTGGACCTGAGCCTGCGTTCCCACGCCGCCTCCAATCCGCTGGTCTTCAACCGCGACACGACCCAGTTCGACAGCCAGTTGAACGGCATCTGGAACGCCGGAGGCGTTTATGGGGTGCAGATGCAGGATGTGGTGGAAGCGGCAGCCGGCGTCAACATCAGCCCGGCCGAGGGAGAGGATCCCAACTGGATATTCCCGGCCCTCAACGACGACATCAAACTGGTCGAGTACTTCTGGCAGCGGGACCTGGTCAAGAGCAAGTCCACCCAGGCCCGGCTGCGCGGTACTTACACGATCGATAGCGGATGGCTCTTCGACACCCGCGCCAACCACACCTTCCTGGCCGGCTACAGCTACCTGAATGACAAGGTCGACTTCCCCGACGGGGGCATTTCCAACGTCAATGCCTGGGCCAATCCGGTAATCGAGAACATCGAGGGTGAGAGTCCGGAGGACCGGGAGGCCCGGAGAGCTGCCCTCCTGACCGACCAGCGGTCCAACGACGGTCTTTACTACCGCTCCATCGCCAACTTCGAGCCCATCTATTTCGATGGCCGCAACGACGGGGTCGACGGCCACAACACGGTCCGGGCCGGCGATGTCTACCTCAACCAGGACATTACCCAGGAGGGCTATTACGGTGTCTACCAGGGCAAATTCTTCGACGACAAGGTGGAACTCATCTTCGGGATTCGCCGCGACATCTACAACGCCGTCCAGTACACCTACAAGCGGGTGGATGTGGACGACGAGGTGCTGGAATCCGCCGCCTATGACACGGTCTACAGTGATGTCCTGAATGAGATCAGCAAACGCTTCGGCATTCCCCTGGGGGATGTGAGCGACGACTCCAAGCTGACCCCCGAGCAAATCGACGCCCGGGAATCGCTGCTGAACCAGCGGACCGAGGACGGCCAGTACGTCTCCACCTATTACGAGAACACATATGAAAGCGGCAATGCCGGATACGGTTACTTCGGGGCCAACCGGGCCGGCCCGGTGGATGAGTTTTACGGGAAAGTCCCCCTCAGCGAGCATGAAATTTTCGAGGAAGATGTCACGGTCGACACCCTGACCTTCGGGATCAATTTTGACATCACCAGGGACCTGACCCTCTACGGGCTCTATTCCGAGGGAATCTCCCCCAATACCGCTCTTCGCGACGGGGACGGGGAAATCATTCCGGCGGAAAGCACCCGGAACAAGGAGATCGGGCTCAAGTTCGACCTCATGGACAGCCGGATATCCGGCAGCGTCGCTATTTTTGAAATCCAGCGGGACAATGCCATCTGGGATGTGGACTGGGCCCCCGCCGCCTCGAAATGGCTGGACGCCCAACTGGAAGTCAACCGCAGCCGCGAATGGGAAATCCCCACCTTTGACCCGACCCTGCCCTCCAACTACTATGTGCGGGAACAATACCTGGCGGATTACCTGGGCAGCGTCATCGGAGTGGATCCCGGCAAGCTGAAGTTCCAGTCGATTGGGGATACCATTTCCCAGACCCTCCTCCGCGAGGACATTCCGGATGAAATCGCCCCGACCCTGCGGGACAAGTTGATCCTGATCAACTCGGTGAAGACCCAGACCGTGTTCCCGGAGGAGATGATCGCCGGCATGAACCTGACCCAGCAGTTCGGAGGCAATGTCTCGGTCAACAACATTGGCTTTGATCCCGAGGGCCTGGACGAACTGTTCGAGGTTTCCCTCTACAATCCGGACACCGGGGAAATCACGACCACCCAGGTCAGCTCGGCGGCGGTCCTCTACCACGCCTTCATGACGCGGGAGATCGACAAGACCAAGAATTCCTTCCTGGCCAACAACCACCCCATCCGCTACCGGAACTTTGACGGGGCCCAGCCGCAGGACAACAACTCGGTGGACCTCAGCCGGGCCCAGGGAGCCCTCGTCACCTTCGACGAAACCATCCGCGGGGCCGAGTTCGACGTGGTCCTGACCGTCAACGAGAACCTGCAGTTCGTGGTCAGCTATTCCCACATCGAGCGGGAAGCCAATGACTCCTTCAATTTCACCCCCTGGCGCAGCATTTCCAGCGGCGATGAACCCTTCGTCCCGGTCTTCACCATGCTGCACCGGGAATACGGCTGGGAACAGGCCGGGATCCAGCCGGTCTGGGTCAACTACGATGCCTATTCCGCGGTCGCTTCCGGCGGCGGCGTGGTCAGCCGCGATGCCATCGAATCGGCAATTGTCGAGGAAGTGGAGAATCCGGACCAGACCATTCCCGTGCAGGATATGGCTTCCCGCAACGCCCAGGGGCAGGAGCTGATTTTCATTGACCGGGAGGGGAATGTCATCAACGAAGCCAACCCGGCCAAGTCCAGCGATTACGACCAGGTCTTGAACGGGGTCAGCCTCAACTTCAATCCCGAGGATGAAGCGGCCGTCTGGGGCAAGTTTACGTTCACGGAAGGATTCCTCGACAACCTGAGCCTCAATCTCGGGGTCAAGTATGTCGGCAAGTCCAGAACCAGTGTGGCCTTTAACTCCGCCAGCCCCCTCAATCCCCTCACCGTGACGCCCGAGGTTTCCGATTATTTCCGCTTCGATGCCGGGATGAGTTACCGCTGGGACTGGAACAACTATGATTTTCGCTTGTCGCTCAATGTCTATAACCTGTTCAACCATACCTATGACGTGACCACCACGGTTCTCGACATTCCGAACCCGATTACCGGTGAGACCGTCACCAAGCGAACCGAACAGTACTATGCCCCCATATCTTTCCGACTGGGCCTGACCGTGAGTTTCTAGGTCAGCCGGATTTTTTAACCCGAACCACCCGTTACCTAAATCAAAAATATCAATACAATATGAGAAAGTTACTACCCTCCTCACTCGTTCTCCTGGCAGCCGTTGGATCCGCATGGGCTGACTGGAATGTCGAATTCGACTTCAATTCCGGCATTCCCCAGGAAGTCTTCGTTTCCAACCTGATTGAAGGCGGAACTGCCGTCGCCGACACACTGGACGGCTGGATGCGCCTGCAGCACGGGGATCCGCTGGAAGACACCAACAACCTCTGGGTGATGCTTCCGCTGAGTGAAGACCTCAAGGCGGCCTCCATTGCCGCAAACGGTCCGGTCACGGTTTACTTCGAGATGATGCACCCCTCCGTCAGTGGCACCCCGGCCATTGTGGACGTGGCCTGGGGCCTCTCCAACGAGGATCCGGACACGGTGCTCGAGACCCGCTACAATGTCTTCAATGCCATGATGCGCATCAATGCCGGCACCTCCGGTTTTGAGCTGCGCGATGGCGGTTCCTATGTCCCGGTTACCCTCCTGGAAACGGATACGCCCTACCAGGTCTGGATCGTGGTCGACTACACCCTGAACTACATGGAAGTCTTCATGCAGGGCGGCACCGGCGACTATGCCTCCCAGACCAGTATCGGGGTGGCGGCCTTCCGCGTCGACCCTGCTGCTGAACAGACTGTGGACTACTTTGCCATCGGCTGTTCCGACGGGACCCTGGCTGAGCCCAAGGGCGTCGATTACTTCCTGTTCGACAATGTGGCCATCGACACCACCGGCCAGAACCTGGCCACGCCGTCGATCGCCGAGCCGGTCACCTGGGCCGGCTACACCGTCGACGGTAATGGAAACGCCAATACCGGTGACTGGCTGGGGATCATCAACGTCACCCACGCCCCCTGGGTCTACAGCTGGTCGATGGGGGCTTACCTCTACATTGAGGAAGCCAACGTCACCGACGGCGGCGGCTGGGTCTACGTTTCCAAGTAAGCGCTAGCCGTAAGTCTATCCGACCCTTTCAGGCGGTCCCCCTCACGGGGACCGCCTTTTTCTTACAGGGCCGGCAGGGCGGGATCCTCGATCTCCCAGTCTCCCGTGACCGGATGGGCCAGGTGCCAGTGACCCTGGTCGGCCTCGACGAGGGTCCACGGCTCCCACTGTTCCTCATTCGGCCCGGAACCTATAACCACAGCCAGGATCTGCCGGCCGGACACGAATCCGGACTGCATCACCGGGGTCGCATCGTAGGGAGCCAGCAGTTGCCGGCGGGGTTGGCCCGCCTCGAGGCGCCGGACTTCCGGACTGCCGAGCCCGTGCAATCCCTGCACAAACGAGCTGAGCTCACCGTTGGAGGCCAGGGCGAATCCCGGACCGGTGCTTTCGGATCCCGCATCCGGGGAAGGCAGCCCCAGGGCCAGGCCGCCCTGCCGGTAGCAGACGGCTTCTCCCGAGTCGACCCGGTGAAGGACCAGCAGCCAGGGGCCCTTCCAGAAAATATCCGTGCGGACCGGAAGGTTGAATCCGTTGTCCCGGGTGCCCAGGCAATAGAGGTAGGCCATGTGGTCGGCCTCCGTGATGATGGGAATGGTCGAGTGGCGGCCCATCCGCTGGCCGGTGGACTGGCGTTCGACGGTCAGGACCGCGTCCACCGGGTAGGCGTCGAGGGAATCCCCGACCAGGAAGCCGTGCCCCGTCCGGTAGCTCAGCTTGGACCATTTCCAGGGGCCGTAGCGCTCCGCGTTTCCCCGGGAGACCTGCGAACCGCCGTTCAGCAGCTCCACCTGACCCCCGATTCCACGCAGGATGAAGCGCGGCGCGGGGATTACCCGGACAAAGTCACCCCGTTCCGCGGGGTAGGGCAGCTCGGCGTCGGTCCAGAAGGGATGCGTGGGGGGGATGGTCAGCATCATCAGGCCCTTGGCCGCCCAGTAGGGCGAGCCCGCACAGGAATAGGGTTCCGCGATGCCGTGGAACTCATCCGTCCAGCCGATGGAGAGGCAGCCTTGATCCTGCCCGATCGGGTGGGAAAGAAAGAACTCGAGGTTCTTGCGGCAAAGGCGGCGCATTTCGCCGTCCGGCAGGACCCCCAGATTGAGCCGCGCGGCCAGCCCGAAGACGCCCAGCCCGTTGAAGCGGTAGGTGATGGAGCGCCCGTAGGGCAGGTGCTCGCCGGAGGCGGCGTAGAAATGCGCGTAGTCCTGGACAAAGCTCCGCGCCCAGTTCATCCACCGGGTGGCCCTCGAGGGATCCGTGTCCCCGTATTGCAGGGCCCACCACAGGCCGTAGGTGTGGAAAGCGTAGGCGTTGTAATGGTCGTAGGTCTCGTTGATCCCGTCCTTGAACCAGCCGTTGCCCATATGCATGGCCTCCAGTTGCTCAAACATGAAGGCCACCGCCTCGGCATCGCCCGGGCGCCCGTACCCTTCCGCACGCAGGAACTCGATGACCAGGATCCCGAAGTAGAGGTGGTTGTTCCAGTAGCGGGCACTTCCCCGCATGCCGCCCAGCCATTCCGCCACCTGGTCCTTCTCGGCCTGGCTCAGCGGGTCCCAGATCCAATCCCGGGCCACGGTCAGGGAGATGGTCATGACGGCCATTTCCACCCCGTGCTGGTGGTAGTTCAGGAGTTCCCCCCAGTACTGGCCGCTGGCCGGGTCGGTCCCCAGCACCAGCGCCTCCCGGTACCAGCCGGCAACTGCTTCCCGCGTGAAGTCGTGCCCGCGCTGATCCTCCGGGAGCGGCTCCATCTGCAGCCACAGGGCCAGCAGCAGGCCCGGCCGGGCGACGCTCTCCAGCCGATCCGCCAGCTCCCCGTGGTCGCTGGCCGGTCCGTGCAGGTCCAGGATCGACTTTCCGGGCTCCAGCAAGGGGACCAGAGGGGCCACCAGGTCTTCCGCCATCTTCTCGAATGCAACATAGCTCTCCGGCAGGGCTTCCGCCCGGAGGTTCAGGGCCAGTCCCAAAAGCAGTCCCAGGGTCATCACAGTCTTCAGCTTCATGGATCAAAGCTACCCTCATGCCGGCCCTGTTTAAATCCAAAAATAATAAATATAAACCGGATCCGACCGGCTTGGCTCTCCTTTCGAACCTTTATTCCAAGGGCATCTCAGGTAAGCCGTCCCTCGCGGAAAATTTAATGAATTATCCTTGCCGCCCAATTGCCTAATAATTATAAATGGCCGACATGCATTCTGGAAAAATTGCCATACCCCACGCACGAATAATTTTACAGGGAATCCTGCTCCTTCTCAGCCTCAGCCTGGCCTGGACGGCCACAACCGCCCAGGGGGTCCTGCTGGACCTCGACTTCGAGGCCGATACCCCCGGGCAGCAACCCTCCGGTGACTGGACCTTCAGCCCCGGCTCGAACACGGCGACCAACGGATCCGTCGTCGTCGACGGCACCACCGACCCGGCCAACCCGCTTTCCGGCAAGAGCCTCTACATCTACGACCAGGACGGGGACGGCAGCTCGGGGACGAGCACCCATATGCGGGGCGAGATCAACGGGGGCACCAATGTCGCGGCGGTCCGCGCCTCCTTCAATTTCCAGCGCATGTACGCTGCGGCCGACTCGGATACCCGCGTCCACTTCACCGTCGGCCCGGCCGGTTACAGCCTGAACAACTCCGATTTCCGCCTCTTCGAGGTGCGGATCCTCAATGACGGTTCCGTGGTCGTGGAGTATTCCACCGACGCGGCCGGCATCGACGGCTCCCGCGGCTCCGCGGTGGTCGGCAGCTACGACACCGGGAACCCCAACGAGCTGGTCCTCTTCGTCAACTCCAACAGCACCGATGCGGTGGCCTACGACGACGGTGTCCTGAGCGGCAGCCTCGACCCGGACATGATGGACGTGTACTTGAACGGCAGCTACATCGGCACCTACCTGACCATCCGCCGGGCCGATACCGCCAACGCGCCCCAGATCGATTTCTGGGCCAGTGATGCCGACCTCGGCCAGGTGGCTCTCTACCAGGACTCCAAGCGCCAGGGCGGGATTGTTTTCGACAACATCCGCATCGAGGACATCTCCGGCGGCGGCGGGGGAGGAAGCAACGAACCGGCGGTCTTCCTGGACCTGCTGGATTTCGAATCCGACACCCTTGGGGAACAGCCGCTGATCCCCTTCGCGACCAATTTCACCCCCAGCAGCAACAACAGCACCAACGGATTCGTGGTGGTCGATGCCGGAACCGACCCGGCCAATCCCATGCCCACCGGACAGGCCCTTTACGCCTACGATTTCACTACCGGGGGCTCGACCCATATGCGCTTTGATTTCCAGCCCGCCAACACCGACAACGTCCGGGTCGACTTCGATTTCCAGCGGATGTACGAGGTGCCACCCGAGGACACCGACAGCCGCGTCCACATCGCCGTCTGTCCGGCCGGCCTGGAAACCAACAACTCCGACTTCCGGCCCTTCGAGCTGCGCCTGCAGAATGACGGGACCCTGGTCGTCAACTACAACCCTACCGGAGCCCTCCAGGAAGGCCGGGATTCCGAGGTCGTGGCCAATTACGAGCTGACCGGGGCCAACTCGGTGACCTTCTTCGCCAACGGCAACAACGGGGACTCGCTGCCCTACGACGATGAGACCCTGGGGCAGGGCGAGGTCCCGCCCAACACGATGGTCCTTTTCCTCAACGGCAACAAGCTCGGGGAGTATGGATTTATCAATACACCCGATCCGGGCAACGCCCCGCAGATCGCCTTCTTCGAGTCGACCCTCGATTTCGGGCGACTGGGCATCTACCAGGACACCAGCCGCGAGGGCGGGATCGTCTTCGACAACATCTCGATCCGCGAGTTCGCCAAACTGGGCGCTCCGGCTGCTCCCGCCAACCTGCAGGCCGTGGCAACGGGACCGTACTCGGTTGACCTCACTTGGGAGGACAACTCGGACAACGAGACCGGGTTTGTCGTGGAAATCTTGAACGGATCCACCTGGGAGGAGCTGGCCACGGCCGATGCGGACGCCACCGCCTACACCGTCGGCGGACTGGAACCCTCCTCCGAATACACTTTCCGGGTCCGCTCGACCAACGGGACCCTTTCCGCTCCCAGTAATGAAGCGGCCGCTACAACCGAGGAGCAGCTGACCCCGCGGATCCTCGTCCAGCCCGAGGGCGGGACGACTCCCGCCGGGACCGGCCTGACCCTGTCCGTGGCCGCCAGCGGACCGGGAACCTTGAGCTACCAGTGGTATGAAGGCCTGTCCGGGGACACCTCCTCCCCGGTCGACGGGGCGGTGGACTCCGTCTACATGACCCCCGACCTGCAGGCTTCCACCTCCTACTGGGTCAGGATCACCAACGGGAACGGATCCACCGACTCGGACACGGCCACGGTCGAGGTTTTCACGCCGCGCGAGATCCGGGTGGTCAGCCTGGCCCACCTGGCCTCCATCCTCCCCGACGCTTTGCCGGGAGACACCTACGTCCTCGACAACGGCACCTATCCGAATGCGGCCATTGTCTTCGAGGGACAGGGACTGGAGAACGCCCCGATTACCCTGCGTGCCCAGACTCCCGGCGGCGTTGTCCTGATCGGGGATTCCTTCCTCGAGATCGGCGGCGAATGGATGGTCGTTGAAGGACTGGTCTTCACCAATGGCTGGAACCAGAGCCGGGACCAGGCCATCAGCTTCCGGGCCGGCGGCTCCCGCCCGGCCAGCAATTGCCGCGTCACCCAGTGCGCCATCATCGATTACAGTCCTCCCGAATCCTCCACCGACCGCGACTGGATCGGAATCTACGGAACCCGCAACCGCTTTGACCACAACCTCATCTCCGGCCACGGCAACTTCGGGGTGACCCTCGTGGTCTGGCGCAGCCCGGGCAAGCTGGACGAGCACCGGATCGACCACAACCACTTCCGCAACCGCGCCAGCGGGGGCGGTGAAAACGGCTGGGAAACGATTCGGATCGGGACCAGCGGGGACTCCCTCAGCGATTCCGGTTGCGTTGTGGAGTACAATCTCTTCGAGGCCTGCGACGGCGAGATCGAGATCATTTCCAACAAGTCCGGCGACAACACCTACCGTTACAACACCTTCTGGCGCAGCCAGGGGATGTTGACGCTCCGCCACGGAAACCACTGCCTGGTGGAGGGAAACATCTTCATGGGTGAAGGGGTGTCCAGCTCGGGCGGAATCCGGGTCATCGGCGAGGATCATGTAATTATAAACAACTACATCGAGCGGACGGCCGGACGCGAAGGCGGGGCCATCGCGGTCTATGCCGGCGTTCCCGACTCGGCCCTGAACCAGTATTATGCCGCCCACAACGCCTACCTGGCCAACAACACCATCGTCGATGTCCAGGGAGCGCACTTCAACATCGGGGCCGGATACGGCAGCAGCAGCCGCACCGTCCTGCCGACCGGAGTCGTGGTGGAAAACAACCTCTCCGCCCGCTGGCGGCAGACCACCGGATCCTTCAGCGGACCGGTCTCCACCGGGGACGCGGTCGCCGACGCCACCTGGACCGGCAACATGGCCGACGGCGTTACTGCGGGAACGGCCACCGGGGGTATCTCGTCGGTCACCGTTCCCTGGCAGGTTGGCCCGGACGGGCTTCTCCGGCCCATGGAGGGCAGCCCGGTCATCGATGCCGGGGTGGCCAATTCAGTCGGTCTCGACCTGGATGGCCAGAACCGGCAGGACCTGCCGGATGTCGGGGCGGATGAAGTTGTTACCACCTCCGGGCTCAATCCCGGAGGACCGCTTCTCCCGGTCGAGGTGGGGCCGCTCTGGCGCGAACGGGTTGATTCGACGGTTCCCTGGCACGGCCCCGCGGTCGGCGCCGGAAGCCGGATCGATTCCCCGGTCTTCGGCAGCTTCACAGTGCTCGGCATGGACTGGATCGCCCATGCTGAAAAGGGCCTCCTGCAGGTTGCCGAAGTGGACGATACCACCTCCATGTGGATGTACAGCACGGTGCTTCGCAGCTGGATCTGGTCCAGCAACGCCTGCTATCCGATCCTCTACGACACCTCGCGCGCTTCATGGGTCCATTTCGTAACCACGGATCGGGGAACCTACCTCTACGATTACGGAACCGGGCTCTGGGAGCAGGTGCCCTGATATGAATCCCCGGAATCGACGATATCGATTGTCCCGGATTCTGCCCTGTCTCCTTCCGCTTTGCGGCCTGGGGATCGAGACGGCCTGCGCCCAAATCGGGGATCTTGAAGCCATCGCCGCCCCGATGGAAAGCGTCTTCCTGCGCTGGAACGACCTGACCGCGGACGAGAGCGGTTTCCTGGTTGAACGCCGCACGGGTGAAGGGGAGTACAGCGAGCTGCTGACCACCCCGCCCGACGTGACGGGATTCACCGACACCGGGCTGGAACCGGCCACAAAGTATTTCTATCGTGTCCAGCCGGTCAACGGCTCCGGCCAGCAGGCCGGCGAGGTGGAAGTCACGACCTTCCCGCAATGGGAAGTGCCCGTTCCGGAGGTCGCGATTTCCTCTCCAGGGGGAGGGGACTACACGGTTTCCTTTCCCGGGCAGGGGGCCACCTACACGGTGGAGGGATCCATGGACCTCAATACCTGGGCTCCTTTGGAACCGCCGTTCTACCTCGATTCGACCGGCCAGTACACCCACACCCTGCCCGTCGGCTGGGCATTGGAGAGCTTTGCCAGCTTCTACCGGGTCCGGGCCCGGGCTTATGAACGGCCACCGGTCATCGGACTGGACCGTCCCTTCGAGCTGCCGCCCGAGCCGGACGGGGAGGTTTACGACGTGACCCAGTTCGGGGCATCCCCGGCGAATATCCAGGACGGCAATGACGACGCCATCGGGATCATGGTGGCCATCAGCATTGCCGGTGCCGGCGACGTGGTCTTCATCCCGGCCGGGACCTACACCATCCGGCAGAAGCTGGTCATCCCGACCGGGGTCACCCTGCGCGGGGCCGGTATGGACCAGACCCTTCTCGTCACGGAAGGGATCGACCGGGCCGTCGAGGTGACGGCATTCTCCCACGACATCCGGATCGAGGACTTTGCCATTACCTACCTCGGCGAGACCGAGGAGCTGGGTACCGGCGTCCATGTCGGAAGCTCGCGCAGCGGCAACAACGCCTACCGGATCGTCATCGACGGCATCCGGGTGGAGGGTTTCTCGGTGCACGGGGTCAGCCTGCGGGACTGCCACCATGTCCTGGTCCGGAACTGCCGGATGCTCAACGCCACCAACCTCGGCGGCGGCGGGCATGGCTACGGGATCGCCCTCAACTACCCGACCAACCACAACAACTGGATCCGCAACAACACCATCGGACCGGTCATCCGGCACGCCATTCTCCTCCAGTATTACGCCCACAACAATCTCGTGGAACACAACCTGGCGGTGGAAAATTCCGAGGACGCCTACGACCTGCACGGGGAGGACGAGTATGCCAACGAGCTGCGCTACAACACCGCCAGGGACGGCGCCCGGGACGGCTTCGGGGTCGGCAACACCGGCGCCACCCACGACCGCAGCGGGCCGGACAACTGGATTCACCACAACACGGTGGAGCGGTCCCTCTCCGGAATCGAGGTCATCCAGGGCTCGGATGTCGTCTACATCGACCAGAACAGCTTCATCGACAACGACTACGGGATCCGGGTCCACGATATCGGGGGCCGGCACCTCTATCTCCGCGGAAATCTCATCGACGGCAACCGGGTCGGCGTCTCCCTGAGCCGGGCCCGCCAGGTCTGGCTGCTGGAGAATCAAATCCTCAACCAGACCCTTTACGGAATCGAGATCCTGGCCGGTACGGAGGACCTCGTGGAGAGCGGAAATGTCCTCGAGGGGAATGCCCTCGATTACCGCCCCTGAGCCCGGTGGGGGGCCGGACTCCGCACCGGCGGCAGATTTGCTGCATTTGTAGTTGCCAAGGATGCGCCCGGCGGTTTCTGCTGGACTCCCGTTGGCGGGCAAAGCCTCCAACCGCAACGGAGTCCCAAACATGGCTGAAAAAAAGAGCATCAAACACATTTTTGTAACTGGAGGCGTGGTCTCATCCCTGGGCAAGGGACTGACCGCAGCGGCGCTGGGCGCCCTGCTCGAGCAGCGCGGCCTGAAGGTCAAGCTGCAGAAGTTCGACCCTTACCTGAACGTCGATCCGGGGACCATGAATCCCTTCCAGCACGGCGAGGTCTACGTCCTCGACGACGGCTCGGAGACCGACCTCGACCTGGGCCACTACGAGCGCTTCACCAGCGGCAAGCTGAGCTACAACAACAACCTGACCTCCGGGCAGATCTACGACACCATCCTCAAGCGGGAGCGCCGGGGGGACTTTCTCGGCCAGACCATCCAGGTCATTCCCCACGTGACCAATGAGATCCAGTCCCGCTTCGAGGCCAATGCCGGTGAGGAGGATGTCATCATCACCGAGATCGGGGGCACCGTCGGGGACATCGAGGGCCTCCCGTTCCTGGAAGCGATGCGCCAGTTCAGCCTCGAACGCGGCCGGGGGGACGTCATGTTCCTCCACGTGACCCTGGTGCCCTACCTCAACGCGGCCGGGGAGCTGAAGACCAAGCCCACCCAGCAGAGCGTGGCCCGCCTGCGCGAGATCGGTATCCAGCCGGATGTCCTGGTCTGCCGTACGGAAAAGACCATGTCCCGCGACCTGCGCCAGAAGCTGAGCCTCTTCTGTAACGTCCCGGTCAACGCGGTCATCGAGGAGAAGGACGTTGAGACCTCGATCTACGAGGTGCCGCTGATGCTGGAGAACGAGGGCCTGGACAACCTTGTCCTGAAGCATTTCGGTCTCGATCACCTGCCCCAGCTGGAAAATGGCTGGGACGAGGTGGTGCGCATTCTTCGCTTTCCCAAGCACCGGGTGGATATCGCCGTGGTGGGCAAGTACATCGAGTTGCAGGACGCCTACAAGAGCGTCTACGAAAGCCTGGTCCACGGCGGCATCGCCAACGACTGCGCGGTGGAGATCCATCGGATCGACTCCGAGAAACTGGAGGAAAGCCGCAACTACGAGGCGCTCATGGCGGCCGACGGGATTCTCGTTCCGGGCGGCTTCGGTTCCCGCGGCATCGAGGGCAAGATCGAGGCGGTGCGGGTGGCGCGGGAGAACGGCATCCCCTATTTCGGCCTTTGCCTGGGCATGCAGGTGGCGGTAATCGAGTTTGCCCGCAACGTGGCCATGCTGGAAGGCGCCCACAGTTCGGAATTCAATGAAAAGACCCCGGCCCCGGTCATCGACCTGATGCCGGAGCAGAAGGGAGTCACCGACAAGGGCGCCACCATGCGGCTGGGGGCCTATCCCTGCCGGCTCAACGAAGGCACCATCAGCTCCCGCTCCTACGACAGGGAGCTGATCAGCGAGCGCCACCGGCACCGCTACGAGTTCAACAACGCCTTCCAGACCACGCTGGAGGAGGCCGGCCTGGTGGTTGCGGGGGTGAATCCCGACCGTCACCTGGTGGAAATTGTCGAGAATCCGGCCCATCCCTGGTTTGTCGGCGTGCAGTTCCACCCGGAATTCCAGAGCAAGCCCCGGCAGGCCCACCCGCTCTTCGCCAGCTTCATTTCCGCCGCGCTTTCCCGGCGCAACAAGTAGCCCATGGCCCTCCACGATCCAGCACGCTTCCTCCTCATCGCCGGGCCCTGCGCCCTGGAGTCGATGGAGGTCTGCGAGGCGGTGGCCGCTGAATTGTTGCGGATCGAGAAGGTCTTTCCGGAGCTGCAGATCATTTTCAAGGGATCCTACGACAAGGCCAACCGGACCTCGCTCAATTCCCCGCGCGGTCCCGGACTGGAAAAGGGCCTGGAAATGCTGGCCGCCATCCGCTCCAAGTACGGGTTCCCGGTGCTGACCGATTTCCACAGCGAGGCCCAGGCCCCGGAGGTCGGCAAGGTGGTGGACATCCTGCAGGTCCCGGCCTTCCTCTGTCGGCAGACCGACCTGCTGGTCGCCGCTTCCCGGACCGGGAAGGTGGTCAACGTCAAGAAGGGCCAGTTCCTCAGCCCGCAGGAGATGCAGTACGTTGTCGACAAGCTGGAAGGCTCCGATGCGGCCGAGATCTGGCTGACCGAGCGCGGCACCACCTTCGGCTACCAGAACCTGGTCGTCGACATGCGCAATTTCCCCCAGCTGGCCGCCTGCGGCCATCCGGTCATCTTCGACGCCACCCACTCCGTGCAGATGCCCGGAGCCGGGCAGGGGACCACCTCCGGCAAAAGGGAATTCGTCCCGCCCCTGGCCCGGGCGGCCATCGCCGCCGGCGCCAACGGCCTCTTCGTCGAGACCCATCCGGACCCCGGCCAGGCCATCTCCGACGGCCCCAACCAGGTCCCCCTGGACCAGCTGGAATCCGTCCTCCGCCCGGTCCTCAAGGTCTGGCAGGCGCTGCGGGATTAACCCGGCCCCGCGGGATTATGCCGGCCCTGCGGTTCCCGGCAGTAGTAGCCCCGACTGGTAGCAGGACGGCTGAAGGCCGGACGACATATCAGCCCAGCCCAACGGGTGGGAGAATGAGAGGAAAAACAGAGAAGAGGGCCAACGGCCCGGCTACATACGCAATTGGCCCAAGCGGCCGTTTCAATAGCCTGAGTTTGCCCAATATGGGTTTATGGCCGGGCCGTTGGCCCTTGATTGGGAATTTTCCCTGATGTTCCCCGTCCTGCGGACGGGGCTGGTATAGGGTCCGGCCTTTGGCCGTCCTTACCGCTTGGCCGTCCTTACCGCTTGGCCGTTCCTGTCTTCCTTAACGTCTTGTCTTTTACCACACGCTCGGATCACCCCCGCGCCGCCGGCGGGTAGCATTCGAGGATCTCAGCCGTCCCTGCCGGTTCCATGGTCAGGGGTCCGCCCCCGGCCGGGTAGAAGAACTTGTCCAGCTCGCGCAGCTCCTTCCGGTCCTCCCCCGTGGACAGGGTGACCTTCCCCCTGGTGACGATCCCGATGAAGCAGCGGTCGGTTGTTTTCCTGACCAGCCCCTGCAGTACCGACTTGCGTAGTTCCATGGTCGGGGTGGTCTCTTGCCCCAGCAGATGATATAGGGTGCCCCTTCCGCCCGGATAGACTTCCAGCTCCCGCGGTTTGAAGAAGTACCGCTTCCTGACCTCCTCCAGGCTGGTCCGCGAATAGTCGAAGACCTCCAGGCAGAATTCCAGTCCCCGGCCCATGAAGCGGGCGCTCTCCGGCAGGACATAGCCCGCCTTCTCGAATTCGAATCGCACCGCCAGGTCCGAGGGCTCCATGACCTCGACCATCAGGATGCCTTCCCCGATGGCGTGGGGAAATCCTCCCGGGATGAACAGGGTGTCCCCCGGTTTGACCGGAATCTTGTCGAAACAGGCCTCGATGGAGGCGAGGTCCTGGGTCTCGATCCATTGCCGGAGCTGGTCCCGCGCGGGTGGCCGCTGGAAGCCAATGTAGACGTAAGGTTCGCGGATGTCCTCCCGGATGCGCAGGATGTGGTAAGCCTCCGCCTTGCCGGAGGGATGTCCCATCCGCTCCCGGGCGAATGTGGCGCTCGGATGGCACTGAAAATGGAGGCGCACCGCCGAGTCCAGGAACTTGACCAGCAATTGCGGCTGGGCCCCGAAGGAGGCCGCGTGGGCCGGCCCCAGGAAATACTCCGGATCAGCCTTCAGGAGCGCGGGAAAGGCCGCTGTCCGGGACCCGTACTCGACCAGCGATGGGCCCTCCTCGACATGCTCCCGGCCCGGGTTCGTGGCGCGGGTGGTGGAGCCGATCCAGTCCTCAGGGAAATGGCTGTCCGCCGGTTCCCTGCGGCCCGCCAGGGCTTCCAGCAGGCGGCCGCCCGGGTAGGTTCGCCAGACCCGGTTCTGGGGAAAGGTCAGGACCTTGCCGCGGTGGTCCGCCCGCATCTCAGGAGGGGATTGTTCCGCCATCGCGGGCCGAGTCCTGACGTTTCTTGTGGGCTTTGGAGGCACGGTAGAGGAGGCCCCCGATGGCCATGATGAGCAGGCCGCAGAACCAGAAGCAGGCCCGGCCGCCAAGCGGGTTCGGCACGATGATTCCCAGCAGGCTGATGAAGCCGCCATAGACGAAGCAGAGCATGCCCAGGACCCGGGCCTGCAGGTCGTCGGTTTCCGTACCACCTTCCCCGACCAGGTCCACCGGCGTGTTGACCCGCCGGAAGAAGTCCTCCACCACGGCCGGGGTCTTCAACTTCAGGACCTTGCCGATCCAGATGGTGGCAAAGAACCACAGGGAGCAGACGACAATGTTTCCCAGTCCGCTCCAGATATACAGGAAATCGGACAGCTCGCGGGGGGTCAGGGTCCCATAGCCGAACCAGGCCGGATCCAGGTAGTACTTGACGAAGGCGGAAAATCCGAGGCCCACCAGCAGGCTGCTCCAGGCCGCCCAGCGGGGAGCCCCCTTGAACCACAGGCCCCAGACCAGCGGCATGGCGTAGGGAATGGCGATCATCGATCCAAAGAGGATCATGATGTCGAAGAGGTTGAAATTCTGGATCAGGCGGATGGCCAGCGCCGAGAGGATGATCAACAGGCCGAAAAAGGCGGAGGCCACCTTGCCGGCCACCAGCAGCTCCTTCGGCGAGGCTTCCTTGCGGAAGATGGGATGATAGAAGTTCTTGATGATGATCCCGGCGTTCCGGTTCAGGCCCGAGTCCATGGAGGAAATCGTCGCCGCGAACAGCGCGCAGAGCAACAGTCCCAGCATGCCCACCGGCATCAGCTTGAGGCCGATGTAGACAAAGGCCCCCTCGTAGGCCTTGTCCCCCAGCGCCGGGAAGACCGCCGTCAGGTTGGGCTCGATGATCCGCGCCGCCATCGGCGGAATGAACCAGATGAAAGGACCGATGAACATCAGCACCGAGGCCATCAGGGCCGCCTTGCGGGCCTGCCGGTCGTCCTTGACGCAGAGGTAGCGGTAGGAGTCGAACATGTTGTTCAGCTTGAAGGACTGGATCACGAAGGCCGCGAATATCCACACGTAGACAAAGGTCGCGTCGCTGGCCTCCCAGAACTTGAAGTGATCCGCCGGCAACTTGTGGAAAAAGCCGCTCAGCCCGCCCACGTCCGGATGGTTCAGGGCCAGGAAACAGGCCACCAGGGTGATCGCCATCAGCAGCACCGTCTGCATGAAGTCCGAGGCCACAATCGCCCAGGAGCCCCCCGTGACCGACATGAAGACCACCACCGCCCCGACGATCCAGATGGTCAAGCTCGGCGGCACGTTGAAGAATCCCGAGGCCACGATCCCCAGCCCGTTCAGCCAGATGCCCGCGTAGACCACGCTCATCGGCACCTGCAGCCAGGTGAAAACCTGCTCGTTGGTCCGCCCGTACCGGTCCCGTACCCCCTCGATCGGCGTGATGACCCGCATCCTCCGGAACCGGTAGCTGGTCAGGAGGGCGTTCACCAGGTACCCCACCGCGTTGCCAAAGAATATCGCCGCCACCAGGATCCCGTCCACGTACGCTTTCCCCGCCGCCCCCGTGAAGGTCCAGGCACTGAACTGGGTCATGAAGGCCGAGGCCCCCACCAGCCACCACAACATGCTCCCGCCAGCCCGGAAATAGTCGCTGGCATCCTTGCTGAAGGCCCGGAAAATCAATCCCAGGCTGAATTGAAAACCAAAATAGAAGACGATGACCAACAGGTCCCATCCGTTTAAATTCGTCCCAAACATGCGCTCCCTCGGTGCCGGCCGGAGCCTCTCCCCGGCCTGGTTAATAATTATGAATTGTTGTGGCGGGCGGGGGGAGGGGAAGCAAGCAAAATCGGCCTGATGGGGGGCTCAGGCGTAGTGGGGCTTACGGAGGAGGACGGGGCCGCCGAGGCCGGCGACGAACTCGGAGAACTCCTGTCCCTCGGGGGTGGTCCGGAGGGCGTACTGGACCATGCCCATCTTGGCGTCGAGGTTGTCGACCATGGAGACGAAGACGGCCTCGGGGGTGGCGGCCTTGGTGGCGGCGCCCCACTCGAGCTCGCCCTGGTGGGAAAGGATGATGTGCTCCAGGCGGTCGAGGAGATCCTCGGAGAGGCCGGCCTTGATTCCGGCCCGGCGGGCCTGGCGGTAGCCGAGGACGACGTGTCCGTGGAGGATGCCGAGCTTGGACTTGGAGGTGGCGAGGTCGCCGGTGTACTCGATGGCCTTGCCGATGTCGTGGAGGATGATACCGGCCAGGGCCAGGTCGGGATCGACTTCCTCATAGAGCGGGGCCAGGGCCACGCCGGCCCGGCACATCCGGACGGTGTGTTCCATCAGCCCGGAGCGGTAGGCATGGTGCATGGAAATGGCGCCGGGGATGGTCTTGAAGTCGGCTTCCAACTCGGCGAGGCAGGCGGCGACGGTATCCCGCAGGGGCTTGTGCCGGAGTTTCGCGACAAACTCCTGCAGCTCCCGCCAGAGGTCGTCCATGGGGACGGGGGAGCATTCGACGAGATGCTCGAGGTAGCGCCCGACCTCGCTGGGGTGCAGCTTCTCGGCATTGGCGATGGCCGGTGAAAAGCGGTTCTGGTAGTAATCGGTGTTGCCCTGGATGCGGAAGATGGTGCCTTCGGACGAATTGAGGAAGAGGGGAAAGTGGCTGGAATTGCCGAAGCAGATATGGTGGAAGACCCCGGTTTTGTCCCCCAGCTCCACAGAGAGGAATTCCGAGTCGTTGCGGGCCCGCTTGATGGCGGACTTGCGCAGGACCACGACACACTCGAAAGGGACTTTTTGCTCACGCGGCAGCTCCTTCAGCTCGGCAACAGTATTCATAGTTGGTGAGAGCTAACAGACTGCCCGGTCAGGGCAACGGTATTCGCTGCCTGAATGCGGGGGTCAGGGAAGGACCAGGGCCTGGTTGGTCTCCAGATCCCAGAAGGTCGCCCCGTGGCCGCGGGTGCCGCTTTGCGGATAGTAGTACAGCCAGTGCCCGGTTTCCAACTGGTACAGGTAGGGATACCAGTCCGGATGGGTGCAGATCATGCCCAGGGAGGGATAATAACTCTGCGCGTAGAGGTGGCCGCTGCTATCGCCCTTGAGGAGATACAGCCAGCCCAGCTCGATGTGCAGGGCCCAGAATTCCTCGGGCGAATACATGGAGCCGAACCATTCGGAGCCGATCCAGTCCGGATCCGTATCCTGAAAGGCGCCGAAGACGGGGAAGGCGTTGCCGGCGTCCGGGATCCAGTCCAGTTCATGCATGAAAGCGGCATCCTGCAGCTCTTCAAAGTAAGCGTTCTTGCCGTAGCGGAACTCGATTGTATGGGCCCCGGCGGGCACATCGAGGTCAAGGGACCGCGAGCTGACATTGCCGGAAATGAAAGTCACTTCCTCCCCGTCCATTACCGGCTGGTCGTCGAGGTAAAGGTACAAAGCGTCGAAGATCTCGTCCCCGGCCTCCATGTAGGCGGAATTGGCCTCGCTGGAAACACCCCACCTGAAACTGAGCCGGCCCGGACCGATGATATCGAGGTTGAGGGAGGAATAACTATTGGCCCGGACAGCACCGGAGCGGAGGCGGTTCTGCTTGTCGACGTACCAGCTGCTGTTGCCGGAGTTTCCGAAATGGAGGTAGGGCTGGTCCAGGAAATCGGCGGCCGCGGTGTAGTTGCCGCCGGTGCGGACCTGGATGGACTGGCTCTTGGGCGGGCGGTTGCCGTCGGCGGTGTAGGGTTGCACCTCGTAATGGTAAACGTTGCCGGGCTCGACATTCTTGTCCACATAGCTGGTCGTGTTGGCCGGAAGGGAGGCGATCCTGCTCCACCGGCCGGCGTATTTGCGGAAAACCTCGTAGCCCGCCTCGTCGCCGGAAATGTCCGACCATTTCAGGTAGGCCGAGTTGGGGCCGACCGTTTCCGGCCGCAGGTCGCGGACCTGCCGGGTCCTTTCGGTCCCGCGGTCGCCCACGGCCCTGCGGACCCATTCATAGGCCTTGTCATCGATTCCCCGGACCAGGACCACCCCGCTCGTCGGCTGGTCGACCAGGACCCCGGTCATGACCCAGTTGCCCATGTCGTCCTCACTGAAGACCGGGGAGCCGCTGCTGCCGCCATAGCTGACCACATCAAGGATGGAATACATGGCCATCCAGAGGGGGCCGCCCCAGAATTCATAATCGTATTCAAAGTAGCCCTCGAGGCCCTCCCATTGGGTGAAGTAGTTGCTGGCCGGTATCTCATGCATCAGCCCCCGGCTGCCGGAAGGGACCGGGCTTTCCATCTGGTAGCCGACAATGAGCTTGTTGCGGTCGTCCCGCATGATGCCCGCCTCGCCCTCGGCATCGACATTCAACTCCGGGTAGTTGCTGATAGTGGCATGCTTGATGGACGGGGCCAGCCAGCCCACCGCGAGGTCGACGTTGTAGGTCTCCATGGAGGGCAGGTCCTCGTCCAGGTAGAAGCGGCGGTGGGGGTACCAGCTGGTCCAGCGTTGCATACCCGCCGCCGGAAAGCTGAAAGACCCGCTGGTGGCGGGATCTCCGGTCTTGTAATAGCGGGGCAGGAAGCGCACCGAGGAGGCGGGTATCCATACCTTGGCGGCCTCGTCGTAGACAACATGTCCGGCCGTCATGAAGACCCCTTCCGCCACCAGGCAGCCGCTGGCCGGGTCCTTGCCGTCGGCCAGCACCAGGCCCGCATACCGGTAGGGTTCTTCGAAAATATCGGAGGCGCTGACCAGGACCGGTTCCTGAAAGCTTTGCGCCGTGGCCAGCAGGGGCAGGAAGGCGACAGCAAGAGTCGTTGACAATAGACGGGACATAGCGGTTGAAGTCAGCAGTTTCGCAGAATTGTTCAAGACACTTTCCGGGGCTGTCCCGGGTCTGGGGGTATTCCTGTCATGATATAGACAATCCACTTGATCTAAACGGGCAGCTATCCATCGTTAGCGGGATGAATCGTTCGGTCCTGATCGCGCTTGGCCTCCTGGTTGGCCTGACTGTGTACATGCTGACCGGACTGGTCGGATGCGGGGGGCCTGCCGAGGCCGGGGACACTCCGGCGGCGGAACAGGCGAAGCCCTTGATGACGGTACAGGTACGGGAAATGACGGCCGAGGAAATCTCCCGCGAAGTCATGTTGAACGGAAAGACAGCGCCCAACCGGGCCGTCGACATCAAGGCCGAGACGGCCGGCAAAGTGGTCGAGGTGGCCAATCGGCGCGGCCTTCCCCTGGCGGACGGGGACCTCATCGCCCGCATTGAAATGAAGGACCGGGAACAGCGCCTGGAGCAGGCCCGGGCCGCCCTTGAGCAGGCCAGTATCCTTTATGATGCGGCGTTGCGACTGCAGAAGCAGGAACTGAATTCACCCTCCCAGGTGGCGGAGGCCCTCTCCCGCCTGCGCGGAGCCGAGCAGCTGGTGCAGTCCATGGAACTGGACATCCGCAACACCAACATTACCGCGCCCTTCGACGGGGTCCTGCAGGAGCGGATGGTCGAGGTCGGGGACTACCTCGGAATCGGCGATCCCGTGGCCCGGGTCATTGACCTGGATCCGGTCATCATTTCCGGCGAGGTGACCGAGTTTGAGATCGGTTACATCAAGGTCGGGGAGCCCGGGCACGCCCGGCTGACCGACGGCCGCATGGTCGACGGGAAAATCCGCTACGTGGCCGGCGAGGCTGACCGGCAGGCCCATACGTTCACTATTGAGCTGGAGGTGCCGAATCCCGACCAGTCGATCCTGGCCGGGGTGACGGCCCGTATCGCCGTGGAGACGGAGCAGGTCCTGGCCTACGAGATCAGCCCGGCCCTGATTTCCATCGCCGACGATGGCCGCTTCGGCATCAAGATTGTCGACGAGAACAACATCGTCCGGTTTGTCGAGGCGGACATTGTCCGCTCGGAGCCGGACATCCTGTGGCTGGCCAACCTTCCCCCGAAGATCCGCCTGATCACCACCGGACAGGGCTTCACCCAGCCGGGTGACGAGGTCGAGGTGGAAATGGAGAAGGAAACCTGGCAGTAGTCATGAAGCTGCTGGAACTGAATTAGGGAAAGAGCGGATTGATGCATGGATTATTGGCATCTTGCCTGAGCCGGAGCCGGACCATTCTCCTGATGCTGGTGTTGATTCTCATCACCGGCACCATTTCCTACCTGACTATTCCCAAGGAGGCGCAGCCGGATATCACGGTACCCTACGTCTATGTCAGCATGCACCACGAGGGGATCTCCCCGGAGGACTCGGAGCGTCTCCTGATCCGACCCATGGAGCAGGAACTGCGGGGCCTGGACGGGCTCAAGGAAATGAACGCCACCGCCTACGAGGGCGGGGGAAACCTGATCCTCGAGTTCGAGGCCGGGATGGATATCGACCCGGTCCTGAACGATGTGCGGGAGAAGGTGGATATCGCCAAGGCCGACCTGCCGGAGGAAACCGACGAGCCCATCGTCTCGGAAATCAACCTGGCCCTGCAGCCGGTCATCGTGGTCTCCCTTTCCGGGAATATCCCGGAGCGGCAGCTGCTGCGCCTGGCCCGGGACCTGAGGGACGACCTGGAGGGAATCTCGGAGGTCCTGGAGGTGGAGATCGGCGGGGACCGGGAAGAGGTCGTGGAACTGGTCATCGATCCGCGCCTGGTGGAAATGTACAACCTGAGCCTGGCCGAGGTGGCCTCGGCCACCCGCCGCAACAATGTCCTGATCGCCGCCGGCAACCTGGACAACGGATCCGGGCGGATCCCGGTCAAGGTGCCGGGCCTCTTCGAGACGCCGCAGGATTTGCTGGACCTGCCCATCAAGACCGTGGGCGACACGGTGATCCGGGCCAGTGACATCGCCACCATTCGCCCCACTTTCAAGGATCCGAACGGCTATTCCCGCCTCAACGGCAAGCCCGCCCTGACCCTGTACGTCAAGAAGCGGGTGGGGGAGAACGTCATCGCGACGATTGAGAAGGTCCGGGCGACAGTCGCCGCCAAGCAGCAATCCTGGCCGGAAGGCGTTCACGTTGAATTCTCCCAGGACCAGTCGGACGACATCAAGATGATGCTGACCGACCTCCAGAACAACGTCCTCAGCGCGATTGTCCTGGTCATGGTGGTTTGTGTGGCGGCGCTGGGGATCCGCAGCGGCCTGCTGGTCGGCCTGGCCATTCCGGGATCCTTCCTGGCCGGCATGCTGACCCTCAACATCATGGGGCTGACGGTGAACATCGTGGTCCTCTTCAGCCTGATCCTGGCCGTCGGGATGCTCGTCGACGGGGCCATCGTGGTGGTCGAGCTGGCGGACCGGAAGATGAACGAGGGGCTGCCGCGGACCAAGGCCTACCTGGTGGCGGCCCAGCGAATGGCCATGCCCATTATTTCCTCCACGGCGACCACCCTGGCCGCCTTCCTGCCCCTGCTTTTCTGGCCGGGGATTGTCGGGGAGTTCATGAAGTATCTCCCCATCACCCTCATCGCCACCCTTTCCGCCAGCCTTGTCATGGCCCTGATCTTTGTTCCCACGGTGGGGGCCATCATCGGCAAGCCCGGGCCGGCCAGCCACGAGACGATGCGCAGCCTGGCCGCCGCGGAGGGCGGGGACCTGCGGGATTTGCGCGGCTTCACCGGCTGGTATGTGCGGGTCCTGGAGCGTTTCCTGGGCCATCCGGCGAAGGTCCTGGGGGTGGTCATCCTGGCCTTCATCGGGGTCCAGTTCCTTTATGGCGCGCTCGGCAAGGGGGTGGAATTTTTCCCTGAGGTGGATCCCGAATTCGCCACCATCATGGTTCGCATGCGGGGCAACCTGTCGGTCCAGGAGATGGACCAGCTGGTGCGGGAAGTCGAGGAGCGGATTTACGACGTGGACGGTATCGAGACCATTACCGCCCGCTCCGGAATCAGTTTCCAGGGCGACGGGATCACCGAGGACACCCACGGCCTGATCCAGCTGGAATTCAAGGACTGGCAGGAGCGCCGGCCGGGCAAGGAAATCCTCCAGGAGATCGCCGACAAGACTGAGGATTTCCCCGGAATCATCGTCGAGCAGCGTTCGGTCGAGGCCGGCCCACCGTCCGGCAAGGACATCCAGATCGAGCTGGGCTCCTATCATCCGGAGTTGCTGGAGGAATCGGTCCAGCGCCTGAGGGAAAAGCTGGAGAGCCTTGACGGCCTGAAGGATGTGGATGATTCGCGGCCTGTTCCCGGCGTGGAGTGGCAGGTCCTGGTGGACCGCGCCGAGGCCAGCCGCTTCGGGGCCGACATTTCCCTGGTCGGAAGCTATGTCCAGTTTGTCACCAACGGCCTGATGCTCGGCACCTACCGTCCCGACGGGGCGGACGACGAAGTGGATATCCGGGCCCGTTTTCCGGTGGAGTACCGCGACCTGGACCGGATCCGGGACCTGCGCGTGGAAACCACCCATGGCACGGTGCCGATCACCAATTTCATCGACTGGAAGCCGGCCCAGATGGTGGGCAACATCAAGCGCGTGGACGGCCGCCGGGTCTACACGGTTTCGGCCAACGTCAAGGAGGGGGTCAACACCAACGCCAAGGTCCAGGAGCTGCAGCAGTATCTCGGTGATATCGAGATCCCGGAAGGATTGTCGGTCCGGTTCCGCGGGGAGGACGAGGAGCAACAGGAGTCCATGGCTTTCCTGAGCCGGGCCTTCTTTGTGGCCATCTTCATCATGGCCATCATCCTGGTCACCCAGTTCAACAGTTTTTTCCAGGCCTTCCTGGTCCTGACAGCGGTCATCTTCAGCACCATCGGGGTCTTCCTGGGGCTGCTCATTACCGGGCAGCCTTTCGGGGTGGTCATGAACGGGGTGGGGGTCATCGCCCTGGCGGGGATTGTCGTCAACAACAACATCGTCCTGATCGACACCTTTGACTACCACCGCAATTCCGGTGTCGGGGTCCGCGAGGCGGTTCTCCGGACAGGAGCCCAGCGGCTCCGCCCGGTCATGCTGACCACGGTCACCACCATACTCGGCCTGATGCCGATGGTCCTGCGGCTGAACGTGGACTTCATTAACCGCGAGGTGACCTACAACGCCCCCTCCACCCAGTGGTGGGTGCAGCTGGCCACCTCCGTGGCCTTCGGGCTCATGTTCGCCACTTTCCTGACCCTGATCCTGACGCCTTCCCTGCTGGTCATGGGGGACAACATCCACCTGTGGTACCGGCGCAAGCGGCACGGGGAGCCGGAGCACCTGGAAGCCAGCGCCGATCACCCGGCCCGGGTGGCTGCCCGGAGCTTCTACCGGAGTCCCTTCCCGGATCCGCTGATCGCCCGCAAGGGGACCCGCCTGCGCCTCCATCAGCGCAGCGACGAGGAGCCCGGCTGGGTTTACGGCAACAGCCCGGACGACAAGGAGGGCTGGGTTCCCCGGAAGTGGCTCCATATCGAGGGCAGCCGTGGCACGCTGTTGCGCGATTACGACGCCACCGAACTCAATCTCGAGGTCGGGGACGAACTGGAAGTCACCCTGGCCCTTGACGGCTGGTATTTCGCCCGAGACAAGGAGGGCCGTGTGGGCTGGATCCCGGCCCGGGCGGTCAGGATCCTTGAACAGGGCCAGCCGGGCGATCCGCCGGATGGCGCCTAGCCGCTTAAAGTGGGCTGTTCCAGGGCCTTACGGATGCGTTCCATGATCGCTTCCGTGGAAATTCCCGCTTTCTCCCTCAGGTCCTCCACACTGGATCCGTGGTCGACAAACTGGTCGGGATAGCCGATCCGAAGGACCCTCCGGCACAGGTGCAGCTCGTTCAGGGCCTCCATCAGCGCGCTGCCGAAGCCGCCCTGCACGGTGTGGTCCTCGAAACTGACGATCAGCCGCGCCTCTTCCGCCTGGCCGGCCAGCAGTTCCGTGTCCAGCGGCTTGGCGAAACGGCCGTTGACGATGCCCACCGAAACGCCCGTCTCGGCCTCTATCTGATCGGCCATGGGGCCGACTTCGCTGACCCAGGGGCCGAGGGCCCAGAACTGGACGTCCCGGCCCTCGCGAACGACCTCCGCCTTGCCGATGGGCAGCATTTCCGGGGCCTCCTTGGGATGGACCCCGATGGCGCTCCCGCGGGGGTAGCGGATAAAGGTCGGGCTGGGTGTGTGGAGGCTGGTCCAGAGCATGTCCGCCAGTTCGTCCTCATCCTTGGGCTGCATGACGATGGTATTCGGAACACAGCGCAGATAAGCGATGTCAAAGAGGCCGTGGTGGGTGGCCCCGTCGTTGGGGGAGAGCCCGGCCCGGTCCAGACAGAAAGTCACGGGCAGGTTCTGCAGGCAGATGTCGTGGACGATCGGGTCGTAGGAACGCTGCAGGAAAGTGGAGTAGATGGCCACCACCGGCTTCAGGCCCTCGCAGGCCATGCCGGCGGCGAAGAGGACCGCGTGCTCCTCGGCGATGCCGACATCAAAGAACTGGTCGGGCAGGGACTCCCGCAGGTAGGAAAGGCCGGTCCCGGGCGGCATGGCCGCCGTGATCCCGATGATCTTCGCGTCCTTCCCGGCAAATTCCAGCAGGCGCTGGCCGAACACGTCCTGGTAGTTGGGCGGGGCGTCCTTCCTCTTCGGAGCCATGCCGGTCTTGATATCGAAGGGACCCAGCCCGTGGAATTTCTCCGGGGCGGCCAGGGCGGGATCGTAACCCTTCCCCTTCTTGGTCAGCATGTGGATGATGATCGGCTGTTCCTGTTCCCTGGAGAATTCCAGGTGCCGGATGACCGTGTCCAGGTCATGCCCGTCGATGGGGCCGATATAACGCAGCCCGTAGGCCTCGAAAAGGCTGGAGCCGACGATGAAATCCTTGGTCTCGCGCTTCCACTTCTTGCCCACCTCCAGGACCGATCCTCCCCCCGGAATGCTCTTCAGGAAGGAGACCAGTCCCCGGTCGATCTTGTTGTAGACCGGATTGGTGATGATCTCGTTGAAGTAGCGGGCCATGGCCCCGACATTCTTGGCGATCGACCATTCATTGTCGTTGAGGATGATGATCAGCCGCGAGGTCGTCTCGGCGATGTTGTTGAGGGCCTCCATGGTGATCCCGCAGGTGAAGGCGGCATCCCCGAGGACGGCCACGATGTGCCGGTTCTCCCCGAGACGGTCGCGGGCCGCCGCCATCCCCAGGGCGGCCGAGAGGGCGGTCCCGGCATGGCCGGCACCGTAGGCGTCGTGCTCGCTCTCGCTGCGGCTCAGGAATCCGCTCAACCCGCCCGACTGTCGGATTTTGTCGAAGGTTTCCCCGTTGCGCCCCGAGAGGAGCTTGTGCACGTAGCCCTGGTGGGAGACATCGAAAAGGAACCGGTCCTGCGGGCAGTCAAAGACCCGGTGCAGGGCGATGGTCATTTCCACCACCCCGAGGTTGGGACCGATGTGCCCGCCGTTGTGGGAGGTGACCTCGATTATGCGCTGCCGGATCTCCTCGGCCAGCTCGTCCAGCTGGGGCCGGGAGAAGGCCTTCACATCGGCCGGGGAATGAATCTTGGCAAGAAGGGACATTCGGGCAGGTCAATTTTCTTCGGGGGCGAAGGCTTCCAGGGCGATGGAATCATCCTCCTGGTGCAGCTTCTCAATCTTGAGCTCGGCCTGCTTCAGGCGTTCTTCGCACAATTTAACCAGTTTACTGCCCTCCTCGAATTTTTCAACCAGGGTCGCCAGGGGCACTTCGCCCGATTCCATGGAGGAGACCAGGGCTTCCAGTTTTTCCAGGGCTTCTTCGAAACCGGGTTCTTTCTTCTTCGAGGACATTGGGTTAAACGTGTGCGGGTGACCCCCCTCAATCAAGATTTTTCCCTTGCCCCTTCCGGCTATTCGGTCTCAACAGTCTTCTGCCGCATATGAACAGCGTACTTCTTGTTGTGGCCCTGCTTCTGGGCCTGAAAGTCATTACCGAAACCTGGCTCGACCTGCTCAACCGCCGCCGGGTCATCGCGGAGGCCGGCGAGGTCCCCGAATCCTACCGGGAGTTCATCGACGACGCGGATTACGACAAGTCGGTGTCCTATACCCTGGCCCGGAACCGGCTCAGCATCTTCGAGACCCTTTACGACGCGGTGGTTCTGGTCCTGGTCCTCTTCTCCGGCCTGCTGCCCTTCCTCTGGGACTGGACGACCGGCTTCCTGGGCACGGGCGTCTGGGGGCAGGCCCTGTCCCTTTTCATCATCTTCACCCTCCTGTCCCTTCCCGGCCTGCCGGTGGAATGGTATAACCAGTTCCGGCTGGAAGAGCGTTTCGGATTCAACAAGTCGACCCTGGGGCTCTGGATCAGCGACAAGGTGAAGGGTATTGCCATCGGGGCGGTCCTGGGAATCCCCGCCCTGGCCTTCCTGGTCTGGCTGGTCGGCACTACCCAATTTTGGTGGCTTTGGGGATTTGCCAGCTTCTTTGTTTTCCAGCTGGTTCTGGTGGTGGTCTATCCGATGTTTATCATGCCCCTCTTCAACAAGTTTGAGGAGCTTCCCGAGGGGGAGCTCCGTGAACGCCTGATGGGGCTCAGCCAGCGCACCGGCTTCAAGGCCCGGACCATCCTGGTCATGGACGGGAGCAAGCGTTCCAGCCATTCCAACGCCTATTTCACCGGTTTTGGCCGCTTCCGCCGGATTGTCCTTTACGACACCCTCATCGAGCAGATGCAGGAACGGCAGCTGGAATCGGTCCTGGCCCATGAAATCGGCCATTACAAGCTGGGCCATATTCCCAAGATGCTGGTTCTTTCGGCGGTATCCCTCTTTGTCAGCTTCCTGGCCCTGGGCTGGCTCCAGCAGAGCGGCTGGTTTGCCGGGGCCTTCGGCTTTGCCCCCTCGGGGGCGATTGGTCCGGTCCTGCTGCTCTTCGGTCTCCTGGCCGGCCTGGTCACCTTCTGGATCACCCCCCTGACCAATCGCCTGTCCCGCAAGCACGAGTATGAGGCCGACGCCTTCGCCAGCCAGTCCCTGGACAACGACCCGATGCCGATCATCCAGGCCCTGCGGGTCCTGAGCCGGAAAAACCTCAGCAACCTGACCCCCCATCCGGTCTACAGCGCCTTTCATTATTCCCACCCGACCCTTCTGGAGCGGGAGTCCGCCCTGCTGCAAAAGGGGTGAGCCGGCGGCTGTTCCTTGCCTGGCTTCTCCTGTCCGGCCTCCTTTTAACAGGCCGGCCGGTCCTAGGTGGAATAGTCGTGGGAACTTGGAACCTGCAGAATTACCTGCTCTCCCTGCGCTTCCCCGAGGGGCGCTTTCGCCCGGATTACCCGAAGCCGGAGGCTGAAAAGCAGCGCCTGCGCGAAATCCTCCGCCAGTCCCGCCCGGATATCCTCTTTATCCAGGAACTGGGTTCCGCCGCTTTCCTCCGCGAGCTGCAACTGGACCTCGCCGCCGGCGGACTCGATTACCCCTTTACCGGATTCTCCGGCGTGCCCGGCACCCGTTCCGGACTGGGTTTCCTTTCCCGGATCGAGCCCGACCAGGTCATTTTCCACGACCCCTTGCTGACGGAATCCGGCCTTCCGCTCCCACGCGGCCTGCAGGAGGTCCGCTTCATCCTCCAGGGTTGCTCCTGGCGCTTCTTTCATGTCCACCTCAAAAGCCGCTGGTCGGACGATCCCTCGGATCCCGATGCCACCATCCCCAGGCGGGAAGGCCTCGCGGCCCTTGCCGCCTTCCTCAGGCGGATCCGCGCCGCCGATCCGGATTCCCGGGCCGTCCTGGTCGGGGACTTCAACACTCCCCACGACAGTCCCCTCCTAAACCCCCTCCGCGCAGACTGGATCCGCCTCCTCCCCGCCGGTCCCTCCGGCCTCCGCTACACTTACACCCATCGCAAATCCGCCTCCCGGGAAATCCTCGACGGCTTCTGGATCCTCCAGCCCGGTATCCTTCAGCCCCTCGCGATCCTTCCCGCCGGCGCCTCCTCCGCCCCCTCCGACCATCGCCTGGTCCTGGTGGAGCTGTCCGACCCGTCGGACAGCCCAGACCCGTCCGACAAGTCCGACTTTCCCGACAATTAAGCCTTGCCACCCGCTCTTATTGGCACTCCAGTGTCAATAATGATGCGTGTACTAATGGGAAGGAAGTTGGAAATCGTGCTGGTGGTGGGGCTGCTGGCGGGGCCGGCGCAGGGGGAGCTGCTGCAGGTGGGGTTTGAGGACCTGGGCCTGGACGCGGGCTGGGTGGAGAGCTACGGGGGTCCCGGGGACGGGGTCTACTACAACGGCTCGAACCTTTCGGGGGGCTTCAGCAGCGAAGGGGTATTTTTCGGAAACGAATACACCGACTGGGGCGGGGGTTATTATTCCTGGAGCGGCTGGGCCTACTCGACGACCACGGACACGGGCACGGCGGGCTTCGACAACCAGTACAGCGCCTTTGCCGGGGGCGCGGCTGGGGGCCGGGTCTATGCCGTCACTTATGCGCCCTCGACCCTCGATCTGCCTTTGGGCTGGCGGGCCCCGCAGGAGCTGTCCGTGACCAACAACAGCTATGCCGGCATCTCCATGCGGGACGGGGATGCCTTTGCGAAGCAGTTCGGGGCGGGTGATTACTTTCTCCTGACCCTGACCGGGTATGATGCCGGGGGGCTGGAGACCGGATCGGTGGAGGTCTACCTGGCCGACTTCAGGGACGGTCTGGAGACCGGCTACATCCTGGACAGCTGGGCCACGGTGGACCTGAGCCCCCTGGGCAGCGGGGTGGCGCAAATTACCTTTTCCCTGGAATCGACCGACACCGGCGATTTCGGGAGCAACACGCCGTCCTATGTGGCCATCGACAACCTGGTCCTGGAATCGACGCCCGTTCCCGAGCCCCGGACCTGGTCCCTGGCCCTCGGCCTGTGCGGATTCGCCTTTGCCCTGTTCCGTCGCTGGAAGGCATAACCCGGGCCTCCTCGGCGCGGTTGCGTCGAGGAGGCTTGTCATCGCCGGGAAAGCCGGTCAAAACGGCATTCATGGCTGACTATCTGGCAACGCTGGCCCTCCTTTTCGCCCTGGAGCTGGTTCTCGGGGTGGACAACATCCTGGTTATCTCGATCCTGGTCTCGCGCCTCCCGGAGGACCTTCGCCGCAAGGCCCGCCTGCTGGGCCTGGGCCTGGCCCTGGTGGCCCGGCTCCTGATGGTCCTGGCCTTTTCCTGGCTCCTGGCCCTGAGCGATCCGGTCCTCGGACCTTTATCCATCCGGGACCTGATCCTGCTGGTCGGCGGGGGTTTCCTGATCTGGAAGGCTGTCCGGGAAATCCATCACACCGTGGAGCTGGTGGGGCACGAGGAGGACACGACCCAGGCCAAGCCACGCGCGGCCTTTGCCTCGGCGGTGGGCATGATCGTGGCCGTGGACATGGTGTTCGCCCTCGATTCGGTGGTCACCGCCTTCGGCATGACGGACCATGTGGCGGTCATCTGGGCGGCGGTCATCCTTTCCTTCGCGGTTCTCCTGTTCTTCGCCGGACCGGTCGGGGAATTCATCCACAACAACCCGACCTTCAAGATCCTGGCCCTGGCCTTCCTTATTACCATCGGGGTGGTTCTGATCCTGGAATCCTTCCACCACGAGGTTCCCAAGGCCTACATCTACCTGCCGATGGGATTCGCCACCGTTGTCCAGCTCCTGCAGTGGCGCTACTCCCTCAATCGCAAGCGTCGCCTGGCCAGTGGCGGCGCAAAGGATTGAGGCTTGTCTTGGCTCACTGCCGGAACAAGCTGATCCCCCATGGCAGGAGATGCTGAAGACCAAGTCCGCTCCGAGGGGCAAAGCAAGACCGAGGGGGAAACCTGGCTGGTCCATATCTTCAAGGCCTCGGGTTATTCGGCCGACGGATTCCTGGCCGCCCTCCGGCACGAGATGGCCTTCCGGATGGAGGTGGTGGCCTTCATTATCCTGGCCCCGCTGGCCTGCCTGGTTCCGGCCGGCCCGTTGTACAAGGCGCTGGTCATTTCCGCGATGCTGATGGTGCTGGTGGTGGAACTGCTCAATTCAGCCATGGAATGGGTGGTCGACTATATTTCCCACAACCGGCATCCCTATGCCAAGAAGGCCAAGGACATGGGAAGCGCGGCCGTCACCGTGGCCCTGGTCAATGCCGGCCTCTGGTGGTGCTTGCTTCTGTGGGAGTGGCTGGGGTAGGATTCAGGCCATGAGCGAGGAGAAGGAACCGGAAGCGGGGTACAGTTTCCCCAAGGATTACGCGGCGGTCATGGTTCACTTCTACCGTGGCGAGCTGGGCCGGATGATGATCTGGCGGCAGCGCTTCGACACCACCACCCATTGGGCCATTATCGGGATGATGGGGATTGTTTCCTTCGCCTGGAACCATACCACCAACAGCACCTTCTTCTTCATCTTCGCCAACTTCATCACCTACCTCCTCCTCACCATCGAGGCCCGGCGCTACCGCTTCTACGACGCCTACCGGGCCCGGGTGCGGATGCTGGAGTCCCATTTCATCTTTCCCGTGGTGATGCTTTCCGCCAAGCGGCTGGAGGGCAACTGGCGCCGCCAGATGGGGGAGGACCTGATCCTTCCCTCCTACAAGATCACCCTCCTGGAAGCCTTGTCCCGGCGCTTCCGGCGCAATTACGTGTGGATCTTCGGAATCCTCATCGGGGCCTGGATGATGCATACCCTGGTGGTCATGAAGGCGGATTCCCCGGCCAGCTTCATCGAGCTTTTCTGCTCCAACCAGCCCTTGCCGGACTACCTCTTCCTGGCCGTGCTGGTCAGCTTCTACTGCTACCTGGCCTTCCTCTATTTCTACGGGGGCTTCAAGCGCACCGCCCTCGGCGAGTTCCAGAAGCGTCCCTCGGGGGGAAGCTGGAACATCTAGAGCCCCGGCATGGAATTCCCGATTGCGACCATCCTGGGGGCCGCCCTGCCGGTCTTCATCCTCCTGGCCCTCGGATTCACCCTGCGCAAGACCCGGGTCCTCAACAAGGAGGCCGACACCACGCTCCTGAGCCTCATTATCCGGGTCTTCTATCCCTGCCTCTACCTGGCCTACATTATCGGCAACCCGGCCCTGAAGTCCGCCCCGAACCTGATTTCCGCTCCGCTGACCGGCTTTTTCTCCCTCATCGTCGGCTTCGCCCTGGCCTGGCTGGTCGCCCGGAGCATCGGGCTCAAGAGGGGGAGCGGCTTGCGGACTTTCGCCTTTTGCAACGGGATCTACAATTACGGCTATATCCCCATTCCCGTCATCATGGCCCTCTTCGGCGACCGGGAGACCATGGGGGTCCTCCTGGTCTACAACGTCGGGGTGGAGGCGGCCCTGTGGACGGCCGGCATCATCCTGGTCTCAGGGCAATTCCGCAAGGGAATGCTGAAGCAGCTCCTCAATCCCCCGGTCCTCGCCATGCTGGTTGCGGTCTCCATCAACAGCGTCGGTCTCGATGCCCATATACCGGGCTGGATCAGCCGGACCGTGGCCATGCTGGGCAGCTGCAGCATTCCGGTCGGGATCATCCTCGCCGGGGCCTCCATCGCCGATTTCCTGAACCGCAGGGGGCTTTTCGACATGCCCAAAGTCAGCCTCGGGTCCATTGCCGTCCGGCTCGGCCTCCTTCCCATTCTGTTTGTCGCCTTTGCCGCCTGGATGCCCGGACTGTCCACCGAGCTGCGGCAGGTCATCGTCATCCAGGCCGCCATGCCAGCCGGCATCCTGCCCATCGTCCTCTCACGGCATTTCGGCGGTGACGCCTCCGTCGCCATCAAGGTGGTCCTGGCCACCACCCTGGCCTCCGTGGTCACCATGCCCCTCTGGATCCGTATCGGGACCGGGTTTGTCTTCTGACGGAGGCCACCGTCCAGGCCTTCGGGACAAAAAAACGCCCGGGTCCATCACGGACACCGGGCGCAGCAGGGGAGGATATGTCAAAATCCGGGTTCTGACCCCTTCGGGATCAATCGTAGAAGAGGGTGGACCAGCGGCCGTTGGCGGCCATTTCCTTCTTGAGGTCCTTCCACTGCTCTTCACCACCGGCCATCTCGCTGAGGGTCTTGTCGAGGCGGCCCTCGAGGCGGGAGAGGCCGGAGACATAGACGTAGGTCTTGGGATCCTTGACCAGGGTCCAGACCTCCTGGGCGTGTTCCTTGATGGACTGCTCGACCTGTTCCGGCTCATCAAAGGCCGGGCGGGGACTGAGGGCCTCGAAGGCCTTGAAGGTCTCCTTGTCGTAGTAAAGGCTGAGGTCGGCGTTCTTGTCGTTCATGTAGAGCAGGTCCATGCCGGTGCGGGCGCCGTAGAAGAGGCGGACCTGGCCCTTCCATTCCTTGCGCTCCTCGTAAATGTGCTTGATGAAGGCCCGGAAGGGGGCAATGCCGGTGCCGACACCGATCATCAGCATGTTGGCGGTATTGTCCCGCGGCGGGAGGAACTGGCGGCCGTAGGGGCCGGTCAGCTGGACCGTGTCGCCCGGTTTGCGGTCGCAGAGGAAATTGGAGGCGACGCCCGGGAAACGTTCCCCGCTGACCTCGTCGATGTAGAAGCAGCGGCGGACGCAGATGGAAATCTCGGTCATGTTGGAGCCCTCGCCCTGTCGTGAACTGGCGATGGAGTAGAGGCGCATGTGGTATTCGTTGCCAAATTCATGCGGGCCGGGAACAAGGACCCCGACGCTCTGACCTTCGACGAAATGGAAAGTAGCGTCGGCGATGTTCAGGACGATGTGGCGGACCTCATCGGTGGATTCGTCCGTGATCCGCTCGGACTTCACAACGGTGGCTTTATAGGGATGGCTGATGTCGTACTCGGTGAGCTTCATGATTTCTATTCCTGATTAAAATAAGGGTATATCGTTAATGGTTGCTTGGCGATGATTAATGTGGGTGCTTCCTCCGGATGGCCTGCTTGAGCTTTTCCTTGGGGCAATCCTGGCCGTTCTGGCACAGGCAGAAGAGGCCGCCGCAGCCGCCTCCCTCCTCGCGGGCGGGACCGAATTCAGGATGGCGCTCGGAATAACCCCGGGTGATGTGCTGAACGAAGATCCAGCCGGACAGGAGGACCAGGATGCCGAGGGCGGCGACGAGGAAGTTGACCAGCATTTCCATCGATCAGCCTCCCAGTCCGGCAAAGCCCATGAAGGCCAGTGAAAGCATCCCGCCCAGCATCAGGCTGAGGGCGGCGCCCATGCTGACGTCCGGCACGTCGGCCAGCTCCAGCTTTTCCCGCAGACCGGCCATGAGGACCAGGGCCAGGGTGAATCCGGCTCCGGCTCCGACACTGAAGGCCAGGCACTGGAGGAAATCGTAGCTGCGGTTGGTCTGGAAGAGGGCCAGGCCCAGGATGGCGCAGTTGGTGGTGATCAGCGGGAGGAAGATCCCCAGGGTCCGGAAGAGGGCCGGGCTGAACTTCTTGATGGTCATCTCGACCAGCTGCACGGCCGAGGCGATGACCGCGATGTAGCTGATCAGGCGCAGGAACTCGAGGTCGTACTTGACCAGGATGGCGTTGATGCCGTAGGCGCACATCGAGCTGACGAGCATGACGAAAATGACCGCCAGGCCCATGTTCCAGGCCGTCTTGATCTTCCCGGACACCCCCAGGAAGGGGCAGATACCGAGGAACATCGCCAGGACGAAGTTGTTGATCAGAAAGGCGTTGAGGAAAATGAAGGTGAGTGAATCAGGCTGCATCAGCGACCTCCTTGGTAGCGGGTTGGGCACGGGCCGTGCGTTTGCGGGCGACGGCGAACAGCCAGAGCCAGAAGGCGAGGACAAAGAAACCGCCCGGGGGCAGGACAAAGACCGCCCAGGGCTGGAAGGCCGGGCCGAAGAGGTGGACCCCGAAGAGGCTGCCCATTCCGAGCACCTCCCTCACCATGCCCAGGCAAAGGAGGGCAAAGGTGAAGCCGACGCCCATCCCCAGCGCGTTGATGAAGGCGTTGGATACCGGATTCTTGGAAGCGTAGGCTTCCGCCCGGCCGAGGATAATGCAATTGACCACGATCAGCTGGATGAAGGCCCCGAGGGCCTTGTAGATGTCCAGGCTGATGGCCTGGATGGCGTAGTCGGCCATGGTCACGAAAGTGGCGATGATGATGATGTAGGAGGCAATGCGGACCTGCTTGGGAATGACCTTCCGGAGCAGGGAGACCAGAACCCCCGAACAGACCAGGACAAAGGTGGTGGCCAGGCCCATGGAGAGGGCGTTGATGGCCGAATTGGTCACGGCCAGGGTCGGGCACAGGCCCAACAGCATCACGAAAACCGGATTCTCCTTCCACAGGCCCGTGGTAAAGGTCTGCCAGCTAAGGGGATCGGGTAGTCTTGGATCTTTAACCATCTTTAAAACTCCCTCATGGGTTCAGGTTTTCCACCAGGGATCCCTGGTACTGGTGCAGCAACGGCAGGAGGCGGTTGGTGCTTTCCCGGATCCCGTTGCCGACGGCGGTCGAGGTCACGGTGGCGCCGGAAATCCCGTCGATCTGCCAGGGGTGTTCCTTCTTGCCGTTCTTGACCGTGACAATGGGATTGGCCACGGCCGATCCATCCCCGGTCAGGCTGGCGTCCAGGTTCTTGAAATTCCCATGAAACTCCGGGTCGTTGTTGGCCCGGTCACCGAGGCCGGGGGTCTCCGTGCTTTCGAGGACCGTCATGCCGATGATGGCCTCCTTCTCCAGGGAGTAGCCGTAGAGGACCTTGACCACGTCCTGGTAACCGCGGGCCGAGCCCTCCATGGCCAGGCCGGCCAGGTGGCCGGCGGCATTGTAGCCGGCGTAAAGGTTGGCGTCCGTGGCCTCGTTGGGCAGTTGGACCAAACCCGACTCGTCCAGCTTGTACTTGACCACCTGGGTGGCGTCCGGGAGGACCGCGAAAATGGCCTTTTCCAGGGCGACCTGCTTGTTGTGGGCGATCTTCTCCCGGGTCAGCTGGACCGAAAGGACGATAAAGAGTCCGGAGATCATGGCGATCAGGCCCAGCGAGACGATCAGCCGCAGGCTGCCCGGCCCGGGCGGCGGGGCGATGGGGGATTGCTCGCTCATGCCGCTCCTTTCGCTTTGCGGGCTCCGTAGATGCGCGGTTGGGTAATCATGGCGATCAGGGGTGAAAAGGCGTTTCCGAGAAGAATGGCGTACATGACCCCCTCGTTGAGGCCGCCCCAGAAGCGGATGACAACGGTAATGGTCCCGATCAGGGCCCCGTAGATCCAGACCCCGAGGGGGGTTACCGGGGAGGCCACCATGTCCGTGGCCATGAAGACCGCGCCGAGCATCAGGCCGCCCGTGCAGAGGGTGAAGAGCGGGTCCGGGTAGACGGCCGGATTGACCATGTAAAGGATGCCGGAGATCCCGCCCGCGGTGAGCAGGATGCTGGCCGTAATGCGCCAGTCCATCATCTTCCGGAAGACCAGGTAGAGGCCGCAGAGCAGGATCAGCAGGGCCGAAGTCTCGCCGGCGGAACCGGCGGAGGTGCCGACAAAGAGATCCATGGTGGGAATGCTCTGGACATGATCGAATTTCATGACCGCCAGCGGGGTCGCACCGGTGAAGCCGTCCGGGGCCACCTGTCCCAGCCATTCCGTGACCGAATTCGGCTTCAGGAAGGGCAGGGTGATGCTGGAAGGGATAAACTGGGTGAAGCGGTCCGGCACCATGGAGGGAACCCAGGTGGTGATGGGCACGGTGAAGGAAGCCTGGGCGAAAGCCCGCCCAACGAGGGCCGGATTCATGACATTGAAGCCCAGTCCGCCGAAGAACATCTTGCCGACCCCGATGCCGACAAAGCCGGCCACGGCGGCCATCCAGTACGGAAACCCGGGCGGCAGGCAGAGGGCCAGGAGGATGCCGGTGATGACCGCGCTCCAGTCCTTGACGGCGGAGTCGCGCCCGGAGAGGCGGCAAATGACATGCTCGGTCAGGATGCAGGAGGCCACGCAGGTCACGATCAGGCCGAGGACGCTGATCCCGAACTGGTAGATGGAAAAGGCGCAGACCGGGAGCAGGGCCCAGACCACGTTCCGCATGATGACATGGACGGGCGGGCTGACCCGCAGGTGCGGGGAGGTGCGAAGTATGACGTTGGGGCCTTGTTCGCTCATGATGCTTTGGCTTTCTCTCGCATGGCCTTCTCGCGGAGGGAGGACTTCGCGATCCGGAAATACTGGACCAATGGAATGTTCGACGGGCAGACAAAGCTGCAGCAGCCGCATTCGAAGCAGTCCATCAGGTGGTAATCCCCTGACATCTCGTCGTAGCGGTGCTTGTAGGCCAGCTTGCCCAGCTGGGATGGATTGAGGTGCATCGGACAGGCCTCGACGCACTTGGCGCAGCTGATGCAGGGATAGGTGGCCCGGGAAATCTGGTCCTTGGTGTCTTCCTCTGTGAGGACAAGGATCCCGCCGCAGCCCTTGGTCACCGGAACGTCCAGGGAGGAAACGGTGCCGCCCATCATCGGGCCCCCCATGATCAGGTGGCGGGCCTGGCCGCTGAAGCCGAGCTGGTTGAGGATGAAGCGCAAGGGCGTCCCGATGGGGACCATGTAGTTGCCGGGATGCTCGATGCCGGGACCGGTGATGGTCACCACGCGCTCGATGACGCCGCGGCTGAGCGGCAGCAGTTCGCCGATCTCGGCGGTGGAGGAGACATTGAAAACCGCCAGCCCGACCGAAGAGGGAAAGTTCCCGGAGGGGATTTCCAGTCCGGTCAGGGCCTTGGCCAGCATCTTCTCCGCACCCTGCGGGTACTTGGTCTTGACCGCCTTGACGGTGATCGAGCCGTCCGCGGGCAGCTTGGCCTGGAGCGCTTCAACCGCGTCCAGCTTGTTGTCCTCGGTGCCGATGATGGCCTTTTTGGCCCCCAGGGCCTTCATGAAGATCTGCGTCCCCCTGATCAGGTATTCCGCCATCTCGATCATGACCCGGTGGTCCGTGGTCAGGAAGGGCTCGCACTCGCAGCCGTTGATGAGGACCGTGTGGACCTTGTGGTCCTTGGGGGGCGAGAGCTTGACGTGGGTCGGGAAGGCGGCCCCGCCGAGCCCGACCAGGCCGCTGTCCTGGACCGCCTGCATGATCTCCTGGGGCGTCATCTTGTCGACATCGCGCTCCTGGTAGAAGCGGACCTCCTGGCTGTCGCCGGGATAGACCTTGAGGATCACGCAGGGGGTCTTGGGACCCCGGGCGGTGGGCATCAACTCCACGCCCTTGATCATCCCGGTGGCCGGGGCATGCAGGGGCACGGAGACAAATCCGCCCGCCTTGGCGATGGGTTCGCCCCGCACGACCTCCTGCCCGGGATGGACAATCAGTTGCGAGGGCGCCCCGGCATGCTGCGAGAGCGGGAGCACCAGCTCCGGCGGGAAGGGCAGGCGCCTGATCGGCTTGTTGGCCGTGAAGTGCTTGTTCTCCGCCGGGTGGATGCCGTGCGAAAAGGTGCTCCGGAACCAGTGGGCCGGATCCAGCAATTTTGCCAGGCCACTCATGTCAGTGCTCCGTTGATGGGATTCACGTGCCAGTCCTTTCCTGTTTCAGGTTCAGGATCCGTCCCGCTTACTGGTACTTCTCCGCCCGCTTGACGAGCTTATCAACGCCCTTTTCGCCGGGATCGGCCGGGGTGCCGGGATGAATGCACCGGCCGGTGCACTTTTCCGCGGCCCGGACAATGTCCTTGAAGGGGCCACCCTTGGGATCCTTGACGAACGCCTTCTTGTTGTCGTCGTACTGGAAGATCTTCGGGTTGATGTTGATGCATTCGTCGCAGGAGGTGCATTCCGTCTGGTCGATCCAGGCCGGCTCAAAGGCACCACCGCCGGCCGGGGCCGCGGCGGGTGCTTCCGCCGGGGCGGCGCCATTGGTGGCCGGGGCCGCCGGGGCGGCCGAGGCGGAGGGCATGTTGAGGATGGCCTGGGCCGGGCCGCCTTCGCCGGTCAGCATGGACATCAGTCCCTGGGCCAGGCGCTGGGCGGTCTCGTTGCGGACCTGGGTGGCGATGGCATCCGGATCCACCTTGCGGGTGAGGCCGGCCAGGCCCTTCAGGGTCCGCCAGAAGCTGCGGCGCTCCTCGGTCGACTTGACGATTTCCTGGGAGACCAGGACCCGCATCAGGCGGTTTTTCTTATCCACCGCCCAGATGTAGGGGAACATGCCTTCGCGGTCGTCCTCCTCGAGGTCGATGAACTCGGCCAGGGGCACCATGTTCTCGTTCCAGGTGTCCTGCGGAGCCTTGCGGAAATGCTTGCGGAAGCGGCCTTCCTGGACAGCGAAGTCGGCGAAGGTCATCGGCAGTTCCATGGACTGCGCGTTGCCCTCCTCGTCGACGTACTCCAGGTTGTAGACCGGCCAGTCCTGATCGATGGAGGGATTGCCCTCGATGCTGATGCAGTCTTCCCAGGCATCCCCCTCGTCGGGATTGAAGGTCATGATCGGGTAGGCGCGGGACTCGAGGGCCATCTTGCTGCGGTAGGCCGCGGCATCATCCGGCACGCCGTGTTCCGGCTGGCAGACCGCGTACACGTTGAAGAGGGCCGGGCGACGGGCGTTGAGGCCGTCGATGAAGCCTTCGATAAGGTGCGTGTAGTTGGCGATGTTGCCCTGCATGATGTAGGCCGAGCGGTGGGCCGCCCCGATGAGGCTGATCTCCTTGCGGATCTCGGTCTTGCCCTTCCAGGCCTTGCCGTAGGGAGCCATGTCGGAAACCTGGCCGATGAAGCCCGAGGTACAGGCCTGGCCGCCGGTGTTGGAGTAGACCTGGGTGTCGAGCACGAAGATCTTGATCGGCCGGCCGGCCATGAGGGCCCGGGAGAGGTTCTGGAAACCGATGTCGTACATGGCCCCGTCGCCACCGACCGCGCAGACCGGCGGGCAGAGCATGTACTCGTCGTCCGTGAAGCCCTTCCAGTCGAAATAGACGAGGGACTTCTCGATGCTCTTGTAATCCTCCTGGCCTTCCAGTTCGGCTTCCGCCTGGCGGATGGCCTTGAAACCGTCGGCCATGACCCGCATGTGTCCCTCGAAGATCCCCATCGAGACGGACGGGGAATCCTGGAAGAGGTGGTTGGACCACGGGAAGGGATACGGATTGTAGGGCCAGCTGGAGCCGTAGACGGAAGAACAGCCGGTGGAATTGATGAAGCCCAGGTTGGCGCGGCCGTTTTTGGTCGGGCCTTCCTCGTAGCGCCACTTGAGGTCCTTCAGCTTGGCCAGGAGGCCGCTGATCCAGCCGAGCCATTCCTGGTCCAGCGGGGAGCCTTCCTTGCCTTCGTCGAGAGCCCCGGCCAGCTCGGAGAGCTTGAGGTCGCGGTCCTTAGCGGTGGCCACCGCCTTCTGGATGGCGGCGATGTCGCTGATGTCGACGGTTTCCGCCAGCTTGGTCTTAAGGTGCTTCTCAAGGCGGGCGATGAGGTCGTCGATCTTCTGGATCTGTTTCCGGACGCGGCCCTGCATGAGGGCCGTGATGGTGCTGGTGAAGATGTGCAGGATGCCCTTTTCGCCGCAACCGGTGCAGGATCCGTCGCCACAGACCATGGAACTGTAGACGGACTTGTCCATGAGCATGGTCTCGAGGGCCCCGATCTTCTCGTCGATGTCGTCGATGCGGATGAAGTCCTTGGGGGTGGTCGGCAGGTCCTGCCAGAACTCCCACTCGTCGCGCAGCTGCTTGACCGTGTCGGTGGTCTGTTCGGTGACCGTCAGGGCCTCGTCGTCACAGACGTCCACGCAAAGCATGCAGCCTTTGCAGGTGTACGGGTTGATGGTGATGGCGAAGAGGCCGCCGGTGCCGGCCGCCTTCTTTTCCCGCTGCTCGTAGTAGGGCTTGGTGAAGGCGAACTTGAAGTCACCGATCGATTCCTGGAACCAGCCGAACTCCTTCTTGAGTTCCTCCGAGTCGCCGTTGGCCTCGGCGATGGTGGCGGCAATGGCTTCCTTGAGGAGCGGCACGCTGTTGGTGCTGGCGGTATCGCCATCGACGGCGGCCACGGACTGGCGGAGCTTCTTTTCCACCGTGCGGACGGCCTTGGGGAGGAGCTTGACCTCGTGGCCGGCGCGCTGGACGCGCTTGATGGTGGTGTTGAAGACCTCGTTGATCGGGAGGGCCAGGCCGGGAATGGCGCTGTCCGGGCAGACCGTGAAGCAATCGCTGCAGGCCGTGCACTTTTCCGGGTTCCAGACCGGATGGGTGAAGCGGATCTGCGTCATGTCGCGGAAGACGCCGGAATTGGCCGGGATCAGGCTCAGGGCGTTGAAGGGATCGGCCAGGTTGTCATTGGGACGGCCGCCCAGGTAGAAGCTGCCGGTCTGTTCCCAGAAGCGATGGATGTCGGTCTTGGGATCGTCACTGGCGGCCATGCGCTTGAGCATGACCGGAAGGTTGGTCTCCTTGCGGGCGGCCATGGCCCCCTCGCTGATCTTCTTCTCGGTGATCTCGGTGATCTCGTCGAAGCCGCGGCGAACGACCCGCATGTTGTCCTCGACCACACGGGCTCCCTTGCTGCCGAATTTCTTCTGAACCTGATCGTGAATGGCCTTGAAGAGGGTTTCCTCGGTCAGGTTGGCCGTCTTCATCAGGGTCGAGCCGGCAAAGAAAGCGCCCTGGAAGGCGATCCCCTGCATGCGGAACTGGAGTTCCGGATCGGTTGCCTCTTCGCGGGCGATCTTGAAGGCGTCGAGGAAGAAGACCCGGATTTCATTATCGATGATGAACTGCTGGGCCGCCCGCGGGAAGCTGTTCCAGACCTTTTCCGCGGATTCCTGGTCGCTCTGGATGATGAAGGTGCCGCCCTTCTTCAGCCCGAAGAGCGGGTTGGAGTGGCTGAACACGTTCGGGTCCGGGGAGAGGACCGCATCCACGAAGAAGTATTCGCAGTTGATGCGGATCGGCTCCGGAGCGGCGGAGAGGTAGTAAGTGGTCGGCTGCCCCTTCTTTTCGGAACCGTACTTGGGGTTGGCCTTGATGTCGTACCCGAGCAGGTCGTAAAGGGTGATGGCGAGGTTCTTGCCGGTGGTGATGGCGCCCCAGCCGCCAACGGAGTGCATGCGGACCGTGACCGCGCCCTTGGGCAGCAGGTTCGGGTTTTCGCTGCCCTTGACCCCCATCTCCTTGATGTTCGGGTAGTACTCCTGCAGCTTTTGCTGGTAGATCTCGTTCTTCGGGGAGGAGGGCTTGTCGTGGATGAAGTCGATGGAGAGGTAGAAGAACTTCCGCTTCTTGCCGTCCGGGAGCATGTTCTCGACGGTCCCGACAATGCCTTCCGGCTGGAGGTCGCGGCTTCCCATGCCGAAGCAGCCCGAGTAGAGGGTCGGCGCATCCTTGGAAGTCTTGTAGCTGGCGTACTTCGGGTAGGGCAGGGGCTCGCCCTTGCCGCAGAGGCCGTTTTCCATGCACTTGCTGACCGTGGCGCGGATTTCGCGGATCAGCGGCAGGTCCTCAGCCAGGGGCTGGTCGGTCCGCTCGAGGACGGCAACGCCCTTGCGGCCCTGGATCAGCTTGCCAACGAGGTCGCCGGGGAAGGGCCGGTACATGGTCATGTTGATGACCCCGACCTTGATCTTGTGCTTTTCCCGCATGTAGTCGGCCACCGCTTCCGCGGTTCCGACCAGGCTGCCCATGCCAATCACGATGTAGTCTGCATCCTCGCACTTGTAGGTGGAGACCCGGCTGTAGGGACGACCGGTGAGCTCGGTGAATTCCTTCATGCACTGGTCGGCAAGGTCGGGAATGTGCTGGAAGAAATAGGGTCGCTGGGCGGCCACCGACTGCATGTAGGCGTCCTGGTTCTGGACCGATCCGGAGAGGACCGGATTGTCGATGTCCCACAGGATGGGCACGCGGCGGCGGGTATCGCCGTAAAGCATCTTCTGGGCCGGGGTGGGGGTCTCGATGATGTCATCCGGGCGGCCCAGGTATTCCGCGATCAGTTCCCGTTCCGGGACCACCATGGTCTCAATCAGGTGGGTGGTCAGGAATCCGTCCTGCCCGACGGCGCCGGGGGTCAGGGACAACTCGGCGATCTTGCGGGAAATGATGTTCAGGTCAGCCGCTTCCTGCGCGCTTTTGCCCATCACCTGGAAGAAGGCGGTGTCGTCCATCAGGTGGTAGTCGTCATGGCCGGCGTGGACATTGAGGGAGGTTTTGGTGATGGCCCGGCAGCCGACATTGAGAATGTAGGGAAGGCGCTTGCCGACGGCCCCGTACAGGGACTCGTGCATGTAGGCAATGCCCTGTCCGGAGGAGAAGTTGGAGGCGCGGAGGCCGCTCATGGACATCCCCGCGGTCACCCCGGCGGCGGCATGTTCACCTTCGGGCTCAACAAAAATCAGGGGTTTCCCGGAAATATTGATGTGTCCCCGGGCGGTTTCCTCGGCCCAGTATTCACCCATCTGGGTGGAAGGCGTGATCGGGTAGGCGCCAGCAGCGTCACTTGATTCCCGCTCGCACATGATGACGGCGGTGTTTCCATCCATGGCGGCTGGAATGCCAGGGTACTTCACTTTGTTGTTTTCGGCAGCCATTGCTTTATCTCTTTGATTTTCAGGTATTAGTAATTGTATTGAAAGATGCTCAGCGGGAATCCGGCCGGATCGGCAGGGGTTCCTTGCGGATGATTTTCCGGGCCGCGCCACCCTTGATGGCCTGGCCCTTGTCATACCAGACGATGGCCCCGGTGGGGCAGCGCTCGGTTGCGATTCGGGAGGCCAGGTGGTTCTTGGAATAGTCCACCACAGCCAGGTTGTTTTTCATGCAGATGAGGCCTTCCGGGGCATCCGCGGCACAGCGGGCGCAACCCGTGCAGGCGACATCGCAGTCGGCCAGGGCATCGTCGCCCTGGGCGAGGCTTTTGCAGGCCACCCAGAGCTGGTGGCTGACCGGATGGAGGGAGAAGAGGTCCAGCGGACAGGCCACGACGCAGTCGTTGCAGGCCACGCACTTGTCCTCGTCGACGACCGGCAGGCCGTGGCGGTCCATGTGGATGGCATCGAAGCCGCAGGATTCCTCACAGTCGCCCAGTCCGAGGCAGCCCCAGGCGCAGGCCTTGCCGCCGCCTCCGGCGGCCACCGCGGCGCGGCAGCTGCCCATTCCGGCGTAGTTGGCCCGCATCCGGGCCACATGGTTGCCGCCGGCGCAGGCCAGGCGGGCGACAATCTTTTCCTGTTCACCGACCTCGACTCCGAGGTAGCCGGCGATGAAGGCCACCATGTCCCGCGAACTGACGGTGCACTTGCTGGGATTGGCGTTTCCGCCCACGCAGGCCTCGGCAAAGGCGCGGCAGCCGGGCGAACCGCAGGCCCCGCAGTTGGTGCCGGGGAGCATGCCCTCGACCTCGTCAATGCGGGGGTCCTCCTGGACGTGCAGCTTCTTGTTGGCCAGGGCCAGAACGGCCGCCAGGACGATTCCCAACCCTCCCATGAAGGCCAGGGCGGAGATGATGTAGGTTGTGAATTCCGAGCTCACCGACGGTCCTCAGGCTGTCCTAGACGATCAGCGGGAATTGGGAAGTCTGGACGGTCCGTCCATCCTTGGTGACAAAAAGGGCATCCGTCCCCGGAGTGGCCTCGATCAATTGGCGGCCTTTTTCCAGTCCGAGGAGGAAAACCGCGGTGGACAAGGCGTCCGCCTGGAGGGCAGTCGGGGCCGCGACCGAGACGCTGGAAAGCTCCCGGGGCGAGTGGCCGGTGTGGGGATCCAGCAGGTGGTGCTGGCTGAAATCTTCGCTGAAGCGGGTCTCGTAGTCGCCCGAGGTGGCCATGCAGCGGTTGTCGAGCCGGGCCAGGCCGAGAAATTCCTGCTGGTTGCGGGGATGCTTGATCCCGATCGACCAGCCGTCCTTCTGGACGTGGGTGCCGACGGTTCCGATCTCACCGGTATCTATAAGGGCGCTGGTGATGCCATACTGGCGAAAGACCCGGCCCACGGCATCGGCGGCAAAGCCCTGGGCGATTCCGTTGAGGGTAATTTCCGTGCCCTCGCCTCGGAGGCGGATCTTCTGGTCGGAAACTTCCACCCGGCGCCAGTCCACCTTGGCCAGTTCGGCCTGCAGTTCAGCTTCCGTCGGTTGCGTACGGGCCTTGGAGCGGCTGTAATATAAAGTCCAGAGAGGCTGCACGGTGACGTCGAAAGCCCCGTTGCTTTGCTCCGACAGGCGGGAAGCGCTCTGCAGCACCTCCACCAGCCAGGGGTGGGGATTGTCGAGCTGCTTCACCCGGTTGAGCCGGCTCAACTCGCTGCCGGGGCGATACAGGCTCATGACTTGTTCCACGCGGTCGATCTCAGCCAGGGCTTCATCCATGGCCTCCTCGGCCGTTGCGCGGTCATCATGAAAAACGGTCAGGGTGACCTGGGTGCCCAAAGCCCATCCGGTGCGGCTGAACTTGGCCAGCGGTCCGGTGGGAAGGTTTCCCCGGCGGGTCCCGGCGCCGCCTTTGACCTGGGCAATTCGCCAACCGGCCAACCCGGCGGCGGCGGTTCCGGCGAGAGACAAGATAAACTGTCGACGTTTCATGAGTATAAGATGCTGGTGTTGTCCGGGGGAGGCGGGGTGGCGCTTCCGGCCCGAAATTAACCTCCCGTCGGGGGCGACGGTCGATGAAAATACCCTTGGAGGAGAAGCCGACGGGGAGTCGGTTCCGCGATGGTGGCAGTATTCTCGAAGAGTGGGTTCATCAGGGGGATTAGGTATTAGTTTCTCTAAAAACAGCCCTCCGGGCGTCAAGCAAAACTTATAAAAGTGAGTAACTTTACTTAGGCCTTAAATGACAATTCGGTTGTTGATCCTCTTGACAAGTGGGCAAAGGCGGCAAGATTTCGGGTTTTTCTCACATCAACAGGACACTTATCTACATGTCATTTAATCAAATCCGCTCAAAAATATTGTTGGGAGCGGGGCTTCTCTTGGGTTTTGGAACCCTTGCAGGGAACCCCTTGGAGGAATCAGTAAATATTCTGGACGAGTGGGTCAAGACCGAGCGCTTGATCAGCGAGGGAGCCGCCGAGTGGAAAGCGGACAAGGCGTCCATGGAAAATTTGATTTCGGTATACCAGCAGGAAATTGAAACCCTTTCCCAGATCATTGCCGACGCGGAAAAGGATACCAGCGCCGCCGAGGCCCGCCGGGCCGAGCTCCTCGAGTCCGACCAGGCCGTCAAGGATGTCGAAAACCAGGCCCTGGAGGCGGTCGCCCAGGCGGAAGCCGAGATCAAGCAACTGGAAGCCATTCTGCCGCCGCCGTTAAAGGAAGAGCTGAGTCCCCTCTTTAATAATATACCTGAGGATCCGGACACGACCAAGCTCTCCATCGCCCAGCGAATCCAGCCGGTGGTGGCCATCCTGACCCAGATCCAGAAGTTCAACCAGGTGGTGACCCTGGTGGAAGACTTCCGGGAATTCGAGGCCGGCCGCACGGTGCAGACGGAGACCGTCTACTTCGGACTGGGCGCGGCCTACTACGTCGACCAGGCCAACGAGCACGCCGGTTACGGAGCTCCGGGACCGGACGGTTGGGAATGGAAAGAGGACCTGGCCCTGATTTCCAATGTCCGTAACTTCGTCGATATCTACCGGGGCACCCAGCAGGCCCGGTATATCGAACTGCCGGTCAGTGTCCAGTGACCCGGTCCACCGTGAACCGCAAACCCAGTTTTCCCGTGAAGAACTTAATTAAGCTATTTATCCTGACCGCATTACCGGTCTCCCTTTTCGGTGCGACCGTGGATCAGGTCAAATCCAGTGCCCAGGCCGACCTGGAAGATGCCCTGGCCCGCTACGCCGCCCTCCAGGAAAGGATCAAGGACGAGAAGATCCCGCTCGCCAAGGAGCTGAACGACCTGCAGTCCCAACTGCGCGAGATGCGGCGCGAGGCCCAGCGGGCCCAGCGTTTCAAGGACAACAGCACCGTCGATCTCAATTCCCTCGCCGACCGGGTCAGCAAGCGCCAGGAGCAGCTGGACTATGTGGCCAACCTGGTTGCGGACTTCGGGGAGCGCTTCGAGCGGGACATTTCCCTGCCGGAACAGCAGCTTTACAAGAATGAGATCGACCGCTTCAAGGAGGCTTCAAGCGCCACCATGGCTGACAGCGAGCTGGGCAAGGCCCTGCGGCTGCTGGACCAGACCTTTATACTTTCCACCTCCATCGGACGCTTTCAGGACCTGATTGGCGGCCAGACCTTCGTCGGCGAGGCCGTCGTATCGAGAGGAGAGGTCGAGGAGGGCAAGTTCCTTCTCCTTGGCCCGACGGTCTATTTTACCAGCAATGCCTCGGAAAGCGCAGGGGTGGCCTTGCGGACCGGCCTCCTGCCGCCGGTGATCAGCATCAGCCCAAGCCTCGACGAGGTGGTCCGCCAGACCGTCGATGCCGGCCAGGGTCCCATTCCGGTGGACCCGACCCTGGGCAGCGCCCTGGCCATTGCCGCCCAGGACGAGACGATCTGGGAACACATCAACAAGGGCGGGATCTGGATCTGGCCGATCCTCTTCTTCGCTTTCCTGGCCACCGTTACGGCCCTCTTCAAGATTTTCGAGATCTACTCGGTCAAGATGCCGCAGCCGGGATCCCTGCACGGGATCCTCAAGGCCCTCAACGACGGGGACCGGAAAAAGGCCATGGAGCTGGCCGAGGCCGTCCGCGGGCCCGCCCGGGCCATGCTGGTCGACGCGGTGGAGCACAGCGACGAGAACAAGGAACTGGTCGAGGAAGTCATGTACGAACGGATGCTGGAAGTGCAGCCCAAGCTGGAGCGCCTCCTGCCCTTCATCGCCGTGACCGCCGCAACCGCCCCGCTGATGGGTCTTCTCGGTACCGTTACCGGGATGATCAACACCTTCAAGCTGATCACCATTTTCGGTACCGGCGATGCCAAGCAGCTCTCCAGCGGTATCTCGGAAGCGTTGGTGACGACGGAATTCGGCCTTATCGTGGCCATCCCCGCCTTGATCATGCACGCTCTCCTGAGCCGCCGGGCCCAGGGCGTGATGGCCAACATGGAGCGCATGGCGGTGGCCTTTGTCAACGGCCTGGCCGTTTCCCGGTCCATCCTGACGCCGTCGGACGAGGACTGATGCCAGTCCGCCGTCCGACATGCCTCAACCTAAGCGCTGGGAGTAACCTGCCTTGAATTCCATCTGGGAACAGTTTCAGACCGAATTCATGACGATCCTCACCGATGGTGGGGTCCTCATGGTTCCGCTGACCATCCTCGCCCTGACCATCTACTGGACCGCGTTCCGGCTGTTTTTCTTCTTCTCGGAGCACAAGTTCTACAAGGTCAGCCGCGACCGCCTGATGGAGTTGATCTTCAACCCGATCCTGGCCTCCGGCGAATTGCGCAATGTCATCGACTACCCCCAGGATGACGGCGGGCAGGGCAAGCCGCAGGTCCAGTCCCGCTTCGCCGAGGTCATGAATTCCTACCTGGCCGAGGTCGACACCAAGCGGACCTATCTCCTGATCCTGATCACCACGGCCCCGCTGATGGGGCTGCTGGGAACGGTCATGGGGATGCTGACCACCTTCAGCGGGCTGGCAGTCAGCGGCGGCAGCACCGTGGACCTGATCGCGGAGGGCATTTCGGAAGCCCTGATCACGACCCAGACCGGCCTCATTATCGCCATCCCGGCCTACGTCCTGGCCACCATCATCCAGAAGCGGCGCAACGAAATGGAAGCCTGCCTGGTGACCATGGAAGCCCTGACCATCCAGCTTTACGAAAAGAAATCCAATTACGGAGACGAGCAATGAAACGCAGACGTGTATTTTCCACCAACCGGGGAGGCTCCGAGGATATCAATATCTCGCCCCTCATCGACATGGTGTTCATCCTGTTGATCTTCTTTATCGTGACCACCGTCTTCGTCGAGGAGACCGGGGTCGAGGTGACCAAGCCACAGGCGGCCTCCCAGATCCAGTTGGAGAAGAACAGCATCCTGATCGCCATCACCTCCAACAACAACGTTGTCTACGGCGGCCGTGACATCGGGGTCAACGGGGTGCGCGGGATCGTCAAGCGCCTGCTCCAGGACGACGCCAAGATGCCGGTCATCATCCAGGCCGACGAGAATGTGCCGACCCGCATCCTGGTCCGGGTCATCGACGAGGCCAAACTGGCCGGTGCCAACTCCGTGAACATTTCGACTGAAGAGGGCTGATGCCACAAGGTAACAACAGGCAGGTCGTCGGCTACCGGATGCCCAGATCCAACCGGTTTCTCATCCGGATTGTCTTCGCGACGGTAATCATGACCCTGGCCATCCTGGCCATCCTTCCCTTCACCCAGGCCCTTTCCGGGGATCCGCGCGACCGGACCATCCGCTCGGTCGACGTGGCCAACCTGCCTCCACCCGAGCCGCCTCCCCCGGAACCGCCGCCCCCGCCGGAAGAGGAGGAACAGCAGGAGCAGCCGGAGCTGGATGAGCCGCCGCCCATGCTGGATATCTCCATGCTGGAAAGCATGCTCAATCCCGGAACAGGCGGCGTCATGGCGGCCGGACTGGACTTTTCCTCCTTCAGCATGGAAAGCAGCGTGGCCGAGGCCATCGTCTATTCCCTGAGGGACCTGGACCGTCCACCCCGGGCCCTGCGCTTCGGCCTCAACTGGCCGCCGGAAGTCCGCACTTCTGGCGTGCGCGGGACCGTCCGGGTTCGCGTCCGCATTAATGAAAGCGGACTGGTGTCCGTGACGGATATCCAGAACTCACCCTCGCCGCTGGTTACCGAGACACTGCGCCAGCAGGTACCGGAGTGGCGCTATGAATCCCCGACCAAGGATGGCGAGCCGGTCACCGCTGAATACTGGCAGCCCATCGAAATCGATTTCTCCCAATAGTTTGAAAGGACCTTGCAAAATGAATTTTTCCACCATGCGCATCACCAACATACGCTTAACCTGGCTCAGCATCTGCAGCCTGGCGGTTCTTCCATTGTCGGCCCTTGGACAATCCGGCGAGGTCATCCCGAACTCCTGGAACAACCCGGACTTCCAGAAGCGGGTCATCGGCTCCTACGGGGTCCGCTCCGAGATTGAACCGGAAGCCCTGACCCGGGATGAGGCCCGTTTCTTCAACGAGAATATCCTGCCCCTGGTCAATGATGGCAACATGACCGAGGCCACACGGCTCCTGGAGCAGAACATCACCCCCGAGTCGAACGCCAACTTCGACTACATCCTGGGAACCCTGTACCTGCAGTCGGGCAACATGGACAGGGCGGTTTCGGCCTACGAGGCGGCCATCAAGAAGGTCCCGGAATACCTGCGGGCCTACAAGAATCTCGGCATCGCCTATACCCAGATGGGCAAATATGAACAGGCCGTGAACACGCTTTCCAAGTCCATTGAGCTTGGTGAAAGCAGCGGGGATACGTATGGATTGCTTGGATACAACTATTTCAACCTCGGCCAGCACATGCAGGCCCTGGACTCCTACCGCATGGCCACCGTGCTCAATCCCAAGAACAAGGACTGGCTGGTCGGCAAGACCCAGTCCCTGATGGAGGTCGGGGAGTTCAAGGAAGCCCTCCAGGCCGCCCTGGAATTGCTGGAGAAGGAGCCCCAGGATTATCGCTACTGGCTGACCCGGGCCAACGCCAACATCGGCCTGCAGGATTACATCCAAGCCATCCTGAACCTCGAAATGGCCAAGAAACTGGGCGATCCGCCCCTCCGTTCCCACATCCTGCTGGGTGACCTGTACCTCAGTGAAGGCATTTCCCCGCTGGCCCTGAAAGCCTACAAGGACGCCATTCCGCTGGGCCTCGGGA
>ENA-ORCW01000221-ORCW01000221.1-marine-metagenome-genome-assembly--contig:-NODE-221-length-55402-cov-4.090429_pt1 | contig 55402 bp, 37 predicted proteins | sample MGYA00237784_ERZ508517 | MGnify/ENA primary metagenome ERZ508517 (study PRJEB26187, sample SAMN06268979) | marine metagenome | isolation source: Tt ae E1 feedstock associated aerobic enrichment on...
CGCTGAGAGAGGCGACATCTGCATCGATTGCAGACAGAATAAACCACTGTCGACGGGACATCAATAATAAAGTCTGTGAATGCTCAGACAAAGTGCACGTGCCGGCGCAACCCGCGATGCCCGAAGGTTGGTCACCCGAGCCGCAGCGCCGGGTGCTCCTGCCGACCTGCCTAGCAGTGCAGATACGATGCTCAGCTGTTCCCCCTGACAGAGAGGCTGACTGCGCCAACCTGCGGGACGCCCACTGGCGTGGACCATCGTGCCTGGTCGGTTTGCACGCAGCTCGTGCCGATGGTTTGGCAGATGGTCCCCAGAAACGGCCCCCGGAGAGGATCGCCCGTCGTCGATTCGGTACGATGTCGGTGAGGTCGTGCGACTCGATGAGCGGGCCAGCCAGTCGGTGAGTCATCCGGCCCGGTGCGACGGCGATCAGGCCCTTATGCGGAGAAGTCATGAAGATTGTCATCATTGGAGCCGTTGCGGGGGGAGCCTCGGCAGCGGCCAGAGCAAGGCGACTGGATGAAGATGCCGAAGTCGTACTGATCGAACGCGGAGCCGAACCGTCGTTTGCGAACTGCGGCCTTCCTTACTACGTCGGCGGCGAGATCGAATCGCGGGACAAGCTGCTGGTTGCTCCCGCCGAGCGTCTGCGTCAGCGCTACCGGCTCGATGTGCGGACGCGGCAGGAAGTCACCGCGATCGACCGCGACGAACAGACCGTCAGCGTACGCAACCTCGAGACGGGTGAGCAGTATGTCGAATCGTATGACCGGCTGATCATCTCGACCGGTGCGTCGCCCTTCCGTCCACCGATTCCGGGTATCGACGGACCGCATGTGCTCGAACTTCGCGATCTCGCCGATGCCGATCGCATGTACGAACTCGTTGCCGGGGGAAAGAGCCGCCGTGCGGTGATTGTGGGAGCCGGCTTCATCGGCATTGAAGTCGCGGAGAATCTCGTTCGCCGGGGGCTCGACGTCACGGTGGTCGAGCTGGTCAATCAGATTCTTCCTCCCTGGGATCCGGAGATGGTCCGTCCGCTCGAGGATCACGTTCGGCAGCAGGGAGTGACGTTGAAGCTGAGTGACTCGGCCGAGAGCTTTGAAGAAGCCTCCTCCGACGATGCCAATCTGATTGTCCGGCTCAAATCGGGCGAAGAGTTACCCGCCTGCTTTGCGGTCGTCTGCATTGGTGTACGGCCAGAAAGCAAGCTGGCTGCGGATGCCGGGATCGAGATCGGCCCACGTGGCGGCATCGTCACCAACGATCACATGCAGACGAGCGATCCGCACATCTACGCGGTGGGCGATGTTGCGCAGGTGAAGGACTTCATCACCGGCGAGCCGACCCAGGTTCCACTGGCCGGCCCGGCCAACCGTCAGGGACGGATCGCCGCGGACCACATCTTCGGGCGGGACTCACGCTATCGGGGGACGCAGGGGACGGCGATTGTCGGTGTGTTCGGCAGGACAGCTGCACTGACTGGGCACAGCGAGAAGATGCTGCGGAAAGCGAATCGGCCTTACGAGAAGATTTATATACACCCGGGCGACCACGCAGGCTATTACCCCGGGGCGTCGCCCATCACGCTGAAGCTGCTGTTTCACCCCGAAGACGGTCGCATCTGGGGGGCTCAGGCGGTCGGGACGACAGGCGTCGACAAGCGGATCGACGTCATCGCGATGGCGATTCACGCAGGGATGACGGTCTACGACCTCGAAGAAGTCGAGCTGTGCTACGCACCGCAGTATGGATCGGCGAAAGATCCGGTCAACATGGCGGGCTTTGTCGCCGCGGGAGTTCTGCGCGGCGACCATCCGGTGACACACTGTCAGCTTGTGCCGCCGACCGACCATGAGCGTGACTGGTGCGTGCTTGACGTTCGCACGCCGACGGAGTTCGCCGCCGGACACATCCACGACGCGATCAACATTCCCCTGGAAGAGCTTCGCGAGCGGATGTCGGAATTGCCGACGGACCGTCACATTGCGGTGTACTGCTATGTTGGACAGCGCGGCTATATGGCGACGCGACTACTCAGGCACAATGGCTTTGATGTTTCGAATCTGAGTGGCGGCTTCAAGTCGTGGGAGCAGTGTCATAATTCGGAACACTAAGGCTCGCAGTGGGCAGCGTGTGTCATTTCGGCTGTTGCTGTGAGGCGAATGACTCCAGAAGGGTGACGGCCTGTTGGATGCCGTTTTCGTTGCGGATGTTTCGTCCAAGCTCTTCAGCGGCCGCCACGATGCGCTCGTTGCCGGTGACTTCCTGGATTGCCGCAGCGAGGTTTTGCGCGGTCAGTTTCTTCTGCGGTATTGGTCGACTTGCCGCTCCCAGTTGATGGAGTCGCCGGCCCCAGAACGGCTGATCGCCGAAGAAAGGGACGACGACGGAGGGCTTCCCGACACGCAGGCTGGCGGCCGTGGTCCCCGCTCCGCCGTGGTGCACGACCGCGGCCACTTGTGGAAACAACCAGTCATGCGGGGCCTGGTCGATCCTGATGATGGAGTCAGGCAGTTGATCGGGATCGAGGCCGCCCCATCCGGTGGCGATAATGCCACGCGTGCCGGCAGTCTTCAAAGCGTCGACCGCAACTCTGGTGAGCCGCTCGGGATTGCGTCCCACCATCGAGCCAAAGCCGATGTAGACCGGTGGCGGCCCTGTCTTCAGAAAGGCGGTCAGTTCCGTCGGTGGGCTCCAGTCCCCGGCGGAGTCGATAAACCAGTACCCGGTCATCACGGCAGTTTCGGGCCAGTCGGCCGGCTGCGGCATGACGTGCCGGCTGACCGCGTTGAGAACGGGTATCGGGCGACCATCGGTCGTGTGCAGGAGGTCGAAGCGTTTCTGCCGCGGCAAACCGTGCTCTTCTCGCCATTGCCTGACGTACTTGCCGGCTGAAACCCGCATGAGCAGGTTGACGACACGGTACGTCGAGCGGTTGTACCAGGCGCCCAGTCTCAGGTTCGGAAACCCCATATTGGGGGATTCGGCCGTCGGCACGAACATCGGAATGGGCGTCGCCAGGACGACGGGGACGCCAAGCTTTTCCGCAAAGTGCGGCCCTCCGTATGCTTTCGGATGAAAGACTATCAGATCGGGTCGGAAGTCGTCGGCAACCTTCCCGCTCTCCTCCATCAGCGCCTGCTGCATGGGGCCGACCTGCTTCATCATGCTGAAGGTTTGCCGGACCACCTGAAACAGGCCGTTGGTGTTCTCGATGAGGTCGCGGCCCTGATCGGTGTCGAGCAGCGACAGCATCCGGTCGTTCATGTAGCCGTAGTGCAGTCCGTGCTCGCCGACGAAGTCACGAAACCGCTCACTCGTGGCAACGGCGACATCATGACCAGCCTCCTTCAGGCCTTTTCCCAGCGCAATGTAGGGCTGGACATCGCCGCGCGAGCCGTAGGTCATGATCAGGACGCGCATGGTCGTGCTCCGCAGCAGATGGCCGATTGCGGGATGCCTTCACCACGAAGGCACGCCTGTGAGAGCTGCCCCACGGCGGGAATTCGACCACAGGGCTCCGAATTCCACAAGCCGGATACCTGATGGCCAGGACGCGGGGTGCGAGTCGGCCCTCGACGTTGCCCGTCTCGGGACAACGGAGGAGAGCGTCGCTGCGGGATCGCACGGGGGTGGCGTGAGAGGTTCCGCGGGGAGTACAGCGAGCCGGGGGAGGCTCAGAGCGGCGTCTCTTCCGGGGCGATGCACGCCTGGTCCGGGTTGTCGCCCAGTTGCCAGCGTTCGGCGCGGGGAATGACGGATTCCATCGCCTTGAGCAGTTCGGCTGCTTCGCGGCGGTGTTCGTCGCGGCCCTCTTCCTGCACGGCGGCGAGGTCCAGCAGGGCCCGTGCGGCGGGGTAGCTCATCCCCTTCTTCTTCGCCAGATCGACCGATTGCCGGAACCGTCTCTGTGCTTTCTTTGTGCGGCCGCAGGCGGCGTCGTAGCGGCCCAGCATGCGGAGGAGGTGCGGCTGGTGATTCGGCAGCGAGCGAAACAGAGCCCGGGCCCACCAGGCGAGTTTACGAACCGAACGCTTTGTCGCGCGGTCGATCCCCCTGTTCCACTCCGGTCCGAGCGTGCTCTCGATGAGGACAGGCAGGGCAAAGGCCGCGACGTCCAGAAGTTTCATCCTTCGGACGCAGATGCTCCATGCGGACGCGGCCAGCTCCCGGGCGGCGTTGTAATCCGAACATTGGAGCAGGACGTACCCCAGCGACGCACCGCGGATCGCCTCGGTCATGTAATACCGCTCGCCGGAGAGCATCTTCAGGGCCCGCTCCATGTACTCGCATGCGACTTCCAGATCGCCGGCCCGTGCCGCGGCGACCGCCACGTCGTACGTCCCCCAGCAGGCGTGCTGAGCGTTTCCGATCGCGGTCGCAGAGTCCAGTACCGTTTGAGCATGGCGTCGCTCGTCACCGGCGGGCTGCCTGAAGAACGCGATGTGCCGGAGTATGTGCGGACAGTGTCCGGCCTCGAAGGCAAGACCGGAGCGCCGCAGGAGCGGGAGGGCAGATTCGAGGACCGAACAGGAGCGGTCCAGCTCGCCGATGAAGTAGTAGGCAGTACCGGTGTGCAGCAGGTACTTGCCTCGGACGCCCGGGTCGCGGAGGCCGACGGCAAAGTCAGTACATCTGTGCAGCAGGTGGCGCGTGACGAACGGCATGCTCAGAGTTCCCCACGCGAGTGAGAGGTGCCCTGTGTCGATGAGTCTGTCGCCGGCGGTCCCGAACCGGTAGCTGATGCGGCATCCCCGAGCAGCACTGTAGAGCATGCCGGCCGAGTGATTGTCCAACATTGCCTTCGTCATCGAGGCGAGTACCGAGGCCTGCAGGTTTTTCGTCTTGAGTATCGCGGGGCTGTACCTGGATTGTGCGTCGTGATTCGCCTTCGACATCAGGATGATCAGGCAGTCTGTGAAGAACGAGGACAACAGCCTGATCAGTGATCTGGGGCGGGACAGTCCGAGGAGAGACAGGGATTTGTCATAGGCCGCGATGGCAGGCTCGTAGAGCGACATCTGCGAGTATGCCGAACCGATCTGCCCCCAGGCATGGGCCCGATCGATGTCTGTGGTGGCGTACTCAACGGCTTGCTGAAACAGTTCAACCGCTTCCGCAGCATTTCGGCGGATGTGCTGGGATCGCCCCATGGAATACCACAGGAAGAAGCGAGTTCCGGTTGCCGCACTGTCCGGCAGGGAGTGCTGAGCCCGTTCGAAGTAACCGATGGCTTCGTCGGCGGCATAGTTGGCCAGGGCGGCCTGACCGGCAAGCAACTGGTAGGCGAACGCCCGTGAATCGTTCGCTTCATGAAAGTGATGCGCCAGGTCAAAGATTCTCGCACCGGCCTGCTGCTGATACTGCGCATCGCGGGTGTCCGAGAGCCTGAGATCACTCAGTACGACTTCGGCGTCATATCCTTCGTTGCCTTCGATCAGTTCACCGAACTCGAGATGCAGCCGCCGGCGCTGTTCGTCATCAAGGCCAGCGAGGATTGTTTCACGAATCTTGTCGTGATAAGTGTCCACCTGCTGCTGTTCACTGCTCCCGATCAGCCGCACCAGCCGCTCGCTCCGCATGTGGGTCAACGTGGAGTAGACCTGATCGTCCTGACCGGACACGGCGGCAGCCTCACCCACCGAGACCGCCTGGCCGCCGACTGCGATGGCTTCGAGCAGGGAGGTTGCGTCGGCTGGCAAACGGGTGAGCTTGCGTGCGATCACTTCCTGCAGAGGGATCTGCTCACACTCTCCGGTTGCAGGATTGAACCCTTCCAGAAGCTGCTCGAGAAAGTAGGGATTTCCCTGCGAGTCGGCGAACATCTCGCGGGCCGGTCCCTCGAGTGCGTCGCTCGACGTTCCGAGACGTGTTGCCAGGAACGCGAGACACTGACTTTCGGTCAACGGGCCCACATCGACGTTTCGATCCCGGGGGCCGGAACCGGTATCATTGTCGTGACGTGCCCAGCGCTGCAGGAACGGGCTGCTTTCGGCCTCGTCGCGTCGGTAGCTGCCCAGCAGCATGACGGCCGGAGGTTCGGGTGGCTGCAGCAACTCGTGCAGTACCTCGGCACTGTCCGAGTCTCCCCATTGCAGATCATCGATGAACAATACAACCGGTGTGGACTGACCGATGTTCGTCAGCAGATCACGGAGGGCGGCGAACGCCCGATAGCGGGTCTGCCGGCTGTCGACACCGCTGCCGACCGGGGTCTTCGCCCGGTCGTTGATCGCCTCGACGCGACAGAGGACCGGGAACAGATGCGCCAGCAGCGGGATGTCATCCGGCAGCAGACGCTGCAGTTCGTCTGCGGAACGGCCGCGCAGGTACGCCATCAGAGCATCGATGATGCAGTCGATCGCCTTGAACGGGACCGACTCGCGATCGTAGCAGCGACCGGAAAGGACGAGGACGTCGCGGCTGCGACGCAGCGGCGTCAGAAAGGCGTCGGCCAGGGAGGTCTTTCCCTCGCCGCTTCTACCACGCAGAAATACGACCACCGGTTCGTGACGTTCCAGCAGGTCGCGTCGGGCGTGCTCCAGCTGGGCCAGCTGTTTTTCGCGACCGATCAGAAACAGGTCGGAGCTTCCGGATGACGTGAGCAGACTGCTGTCGGTCGAATCGGTTCCGGCCATCTCGGCGCGGATGCCGAGTGATCTCGCGATCACCTCGCCGCCCGGCCGTCGTTCCGGTTCCTTCACGAGGAGACGATCGATCAGGCTGGCGAGGTCGGCGGGGACATCGGCGCGTCCCTCAAGAGTCGGTGCGGCCTCCCGCTGCTTGGCGAGCATGATCTCGACGTTCGTGCCGCAGAACGGCGTCTCGTTCGTCAGTGCCTGGTACAGCATGACGCCGACTGCATACCAGTCGGACGCCATGCTGCGCGTTCCCGAGAACTGTTCCGGTGCGGCGAACAGCGGAGTCCCTCCGAACTGACGCGAGTGCATCGACATTGTCTGGTCGGTGCGTTGCTGCAGTTCTGCGACGAGCCCGAAGTCGAGGATGACGACATGGCCATCCGGAGTGACCATGACGTTGCCGGGTTTGATGTCGCGGTGGACGATCCCGCGGGAATGGAGAGCGAGGATTCCCTGGACGAGCTGCGCGAGTGTGTTTCGCAGACGCGTCTCGTCGAGTGTGTCGGCGGGACGGACGTACTCGAGGAAGTCGACACCCTCGACGAGGTCCATCGTAAAGAACCACTGCCGGCCGTCGACTTCGAGCGTCTGCATTCCGACCAGATTGGGATGGTTGATGTCGGCCAGCGAACGGAACTCGCGGCGGAAGCGATGCAGCCGTTCTGCGTGGTTGTCGGCGGGGGCCGCACCGTCCAGCCCGACCGGCAGAGTCTTGAGAGCGACGCGGTCCTGGCGGTGTCGATGCCGGGCTTCGTAGACGACACCGAAGCCGCCCCGTCCGAGTTCCCTCAGCAGTTGATACTCGCCTAGCGAACCGGCAGCCGGCACGCCGAAGTGAACGGTCTGCACTTCGGCGGGTGTTTCGACACGGGCATCCATCGACATCAGCGTGGATTCGAAGAATGCCTGTCGGACTTCGCGCGCGTACTGCGGAAACCGCTGTTTGTACTCGTCGGAGGTGGGTGCCTGGCCCTGCTGATTTCGAAACCGGACTTCGAGGTTCAGCAGGTTCTGGAACAGGTTCTGCCGCGCGGTCTCGCCGACCTGCGGGAGGTACTGCTCGATCTGCGGTCCGTCCCCGGCCTTGACGCGACGACGGAAGTCGCGACACAGGGATTCGATTGCTGCGAAGTCGTTGACGTCTGCCGGATTGTTCATAGCAGCCCCGGGAAGCACCTGTCGCCGGTCATTTGCCGGCCTCGTCATGGTCGCTGGGCGACTTCGCCACCGCGGATCGTCGACAGCGCCCGGTACAGGTCCATGTCGATGTTCTCGCTGAGGAAGCTGACGGAGCCGTCGCAGAACAGGAAGCTCGCCCCTCCTTCATGAAAGCTGCGGAAGTTGGTCACCCAGTGGGGGCCGCCATCCCAGCTTGGACGACAGTCGAACGGACCGCTGACTGACTGGTAGTTGGAGTCGGTGGCGACCTGTTTGTTGATCTGCTCGACCGTGCTCGCCAGAGCACCGCCGTACTCGATCCCCAGGGCGTAGTAGTGCTCCTTGTTGGTTCCCGCGATCAGCCAGGAGTGTGCTGCCGGGACACCCGTTGGAGTCGTACAGCCGATGCCGCGGCACATCGGAAAGCCGGAGGCGGCTTCACCGAGCATGAACGTGTGGCTCGAGCCGTCCGTGAGATCGCGGAACTGCGTTTTCGAGTGGACGTAGAACACGCCTGTGTGCTGCGTGACCCGCTTGGCTCCCAGTCCGGACGAATGGCAGATGGCATCGTCGTAGCCGACGCTGTGGGCATACGAGGAGAGCCCGACGGTGTCCCCGATCGGCAGCCCGAGGGCCCCGAGCGCCGGATAGTTGTACGGGTTGGTGGCGGCATCGGACGGGCATTCGAAGACGGGGACCCGCATGCGGGCGATCTCGGCGGGAAAGAGGAACCAGGGGGTGTTGACGTCGATGCGGTCCTTGATGGACGCCTGCTCGATATAGGGAAGGATCGAGATCGTCAGCCCGCCGATCGTGTCGGTCGTCGAGCCGGCGATGAACCGATATCCGGGCGGAAACGTCTGGTGCACGTCGTGGTAGTTGTGCAGCGCCAGCCCCAGCTGCTTGAGATTGTTCCGGCACTGGGACCGGCGGGCCGCTTCACGAGCCGCCTGCACGGCCGGCAGCAGCAGCGCCACCAGGATGGCAATGATCGCGATCACCACCAGCAGTTCGATGAGCGTGAAGCCTGACGAACGGCCCCGGTGTCCGCGAGGAGCGCCGGGCAGAACGGAGTCACTTGTCACTGCTGGCCCAATCTCAGTGGTGGTGCTCCCGTTCGGTGGAGCCGCTCCGCTGCGTTCGCTGTTCCCGTACATGTCATTACTCACAACTGGTATGAGAAGGTCGACGCCGAGGCGCCAACCTTCAAACAGCTCCAAGACCGGCCCGGCTACTTGCCCTTCTTCCGCCCCAGGTCGATCGGTCCCTTGATCGTTGCCGAGAACTCCCACAACGGGTTGCTCTCGCAGTCGGGGGGGAAGGCGAAGGGCTTGTTGATCGCTTCGACAATCAGTGGCTCTCCCGGAACACCGGTCACTTTTCTGAAGCGTCCGGTACCGCCGGAGACGATGAACTCGCCGCTCCAGATCGCAGTGAACCCGGTTTCGGGATCGAGTGGATCAATCGGAATCAATTGAAGCGTGCCACCGCCCGACATCTCGATTGTGTCGCCGTTGGCTGCGGTGATCTCGTGGGACAGACCGATCCAGTCGAACAGGAGCGGGTTGTCGGTGGGCAACGGGATGGCAACTCCCTCGAAGGTGACCTTTCCCATGCGCGTGGCTTTTCCCGTCCCCGAGTACTCAGCCGTGCAAGGGGAGTAGACCGCATCCCTGGTCACGGTCCGGAAGGGGACGATCTGGGCGTCGGCTGGCGAGCAGATCACCATGCCGGCACAGAGAGCCAGCGTCGGCATCACAAATCGAACGTTCATCGGTGGCCTCCTGCGACACGTGGGACAGGGAATTCCGGGAAGCAGGATGGGTCAGTAGCTGATCGTGCCGTCGAAGCGAACGCGGACATGAACGAAGTCGGGCGTGTACGCCTCGAACTCCGCGGTGCCTGTCGCATCGACGAAACGCCCGGTTCCGCCGGTGAACGTGTAGGTACCGATCGCGTCGGTCGGCGAGATGAACATGCCTACAAAATCGAGATCCAGTTCGTCGCCGTTGGCTGCGACAAAGGTCATGGTTCCCTGAAACGTGAATCCATCCTCGTTAATGAACAGGTACTCGCGACGGGTGAACTTCCCGAGATGCGTGGCATGGCCCGTGTAGTCGATGATGGCCTCGACGGGGGACAGGAAGGTGGCAATTCCACTGGCATGTCCCTTGAAGGGGCGTTCGGCACCTCGCTTGCCGGCCTGACAGGTGGAGGCGGCCCCCATTGCCAGAAGGAGTGCGAGTGTGAGGGCTGCTGCGCGACGGCTGCGTGTCTGCATGAGTGTCCTGCTGATGCGGATGGTTCCAGCTGCAAGTCCGGCGGCCACAGGCCGCCCGGGTGCGTTGTCATGCCTGCCGGCGGCGCACCGTGCGGAAGATCCGGCCTGGTGCGGATTCGTTCGCGTCAGGCGATCGGTCACAGACTCATGCGAGAACGGCGCAGAGAGTGTCCAGAAGAAATCGGCACAATTCCGAACGTGTGGGTGTGCGTGGACAACGGGTGGCTCAGGGCTCCACCGGCGTGCCGTCGAGAATCAGCAGGTGGTGGCTCGCTGTAAGCGCGGCGAGCCGGTTTCCGTCAGGAGAGAACCGGACCCGCCTCAGACGTCCCGCTTCGGTCGGCAACTCGCACAGCATTCGTCCGGCGTGCCAGTTCCACAGGCGAAGGTACGGGTCGTCTCCACCGGAAACGACGGTCTGACCATCCGGAGAGAAGTCGAGCGAGCGGACACTGTTCGCATGGGCGACTGTCATCCAGAGTTGCCGCTGCTCGTTGACGTCCCAGACGCGAATGGTCCGGTCATCCGAACCGGAGGCCAGGTTGCATCCATCGGGTGAGAAGGCGAGAGCCTGCATCGAGTCGCCATGCCCAACCAGGCGCCCTTCCAGGCTGCCGTCAGCGACATTCATCAGGCAGATATCGTTGTTCTGGCTGAAGGCGAGCGTCGTGCCGTCCGGACTGAAGGTCATGGTGTTGATCGAGTCACAGCGACGGGTCACGCTGACGCGTTTGCTGGCCGTATCGATCAACTCGACGCGATGCTGCCTTCGGTTCGTGTCGTAGAGGAAAAGTGCCAGACAGGTGCCGGTGCGATTGACGGCGATCTGTCGGGTCTCGTAGCCGGGGGGCGACTCGTAGAAGAGCGACGGGGTGCGAACGTCGTCCGCGTCCGCCGAGACAACCCGATTCATCGTGGCTGCGAACAGAGTGCCGACCTGGGGGGCGACCGCCAGGATCCGGTAATCGCTCTCGAGAGGGGCGCTCTCGTGCAGCAATGCCCTGATCGAGGCATCGAAGAGGCGCAACGTCTTTTCGGTCGCGATGAGCTGCGTTGGACTGACAAAGGCGAGATCCGAGGCCAGTTTCTGCAGACGGATCATTCGCCCGCCCGCCGGACGTGTCCACCGCACGAGCCGTCCATCGCTGCCGGCACTGACCACTCCCCGGTCTCCTGGAAGATACGCCAGCGAGGAGACACTTCCGTCGTGCGCCTGCCATCGCCATGAGATGCTGGGAGCATCGCCGTCCGATTCCGATGAACCGGCGTGAAGGCTTGCGGACAGCTGCTGAATCAGCCCGGAGTTGTCGCCAACCAGGACGGAGGTCGCGTTTTCCGACACGGCGACGGCCGAGATTCCGTCCTGCAGGGACTGGCGCATGCGGACCACGGGCGCCGGGTCTACGTCGATGAACGACAGCAGTCCGCGCCCCGTACCGGTCACCAGCAGGTCCCCGTTGCCCCCGAACGCGACGGAACCGACGATCCCGGTCGCCAGCACGGGATCATCCGTCAGAACGCGTTTCCTGTCGTCGAGCTGCCACAACGTTGCCGTGTGATCACGCGAGCCGGCCGCCAGCACTCCGTCCGGCGAAACGGCCAGACACTCGACTCGGTCTTCCCGGTCTTCGTGATGCCGGAGCGTCCCGATCGACGCGCCGGTCAACGGGTCCCACAATCGAATCGTCGGTTCGTTTCCGCAGGTCACCAGGATGGTATCGTCCGGGCTGAAACCGGCCTGGAAGGCGAGTTTGGCGTGTGCCTTGATGCGGCGGATCTCCTTGCCGGTCTGGAGATCCCACAGCACGACGCATCCATCGTCTCCTGCTGTCGCCAGCCAACGGGAATTGCGGGAGAACGCCAGACCATTCACTTCTCCCTGACGGGAACTGATTGTTCGCCGCAATTCGAACGTCTGTGCGTCGAACAGGGCCACGTCATCGGCACCTCCGCAACAGGCGAGCCACTTGCCATCAGGCGAGAGTGCCAGGAAGTACAGCGCGTGATCGAACGTTGCGATCACTTCGGACGAGACGGCATCATGTTTCCAGAGGTAGTGCCATTCGAATCCCCTGCGGTCCGGCTCGCCGGGACCGGGAATGTGATAGGCGAGCAGTTCGTGCATCCGGGTAATGTCATTGCGTGACGAGGCTCCCGCTGCCAGTCGGATATCGCTGGCGTAGAGCAGTTGTCGGGCCTGGTCGGCCCGCGACTCGGCCGTGAGGCGAAGTTCCTCTGCATTCTGTTCGGCCAGGGTGGCGCGGACGGACTGCCAGAGGCTGATTCCGGTCGCCGCCAGCAGGATCACCACAATGGCGAGCGCTGTGCCGAGGACACGCCGGTGCCGCTGCGCAAACTTGCTGAGCAGATACACGGTCGTCGGGGGGCCTGCCTCGACGGCGTCTCCCGAGAGGTATCTCCGCAGATCGGCGGCGAGTGCTCCGGCCGACTGGTAGCGTTCATTCCGTTGCTTCGACAGGGCCTTGAGGACGATCCAGTCCAGCTCTCCCCGGCAGGTCCGCTGCAACTGATGAGCATTCGTACGTCGCGGCCGGGCAATGCTGTCGGCCTGTTTGCGGTCCAGCAGACGCAGAGCGCGACTCGGCGGTGCCGGCTCGACTTCCTGGATGACTCGGCGGAGTTCGTCGAAACGGAGCGTCCGCATTTCGTCACTTCGATGGGGTGTTTCCCCGGTGAGGAGCTCGTTGAGGAGGACTCCAAGAGAATAGACATCGCTGCGAGTGTCGACGTCGACATTCGAGAGTTCCGCCTGTTCGGGACTCATGTAGGCGGGTGTGCCGATCAGCTGCGCACAGTGTGTCGAGATCGTTACATCCAGCTCGTTGGCCGCCATCACCTTGGCGACTCCGAAGTCGATCACCTTGGGGACCGCCATTCCGTCCCGCAGGGTCACGAGGATGTTGGACGGTTTGAGATCGCGGTGGATGACTCCCTTCTGGTGGGCGTGTTCGACCGCACCGCAGACGGCCAGAAAGAGCTGCAGCCTCTCGGGAACGCTGAGTCGGTGCTGATCGCAGTACTCAGTGATGGGGACGCCGCGAACCAGCTCCATTACGAAGTAGGGCCGTCCGGCCGGTGTCGTTCCTCCGTCGAAGATCAGGGCGATATTGGGGTGCTGCATCAGCGCGAGGGTCTGTCGTTCCGCTTCGAAGCGGGCCAGGATTTCGGTTGAATCCATTCCCGGCTTGACGATCTTGAGGGCGACGTCGCGACGCAGCGGGCGCGTCTGCTCCGCGACGTAAACGACGCCGAAGGTCCCTTCGCCGATTTTCTCGCCGAGCACATAGCTGCCGATCGTGGTTTCGACGGCGTCCTCTGACGGCAATGCGGCGAGGATCCCGTTGGCAACGGGTCGGTCAAGAAGTGTCTGGGGCCGGTCATTCGCTTCCAGCAGCAGCGCGAGACGTTGCCGCAACTGACGATTGTTCCCACACTCGTCGTCGAGAAACGGTTCACGCTGGTCCGGACTCAGGAGCAGCGCCCGGTAGAACAGCTGTTCTTCGCAGTTCGACATTCCAGTGGTTCCTCGAACTCGGGATCCCTGCTCTGGAAATGCGAGAACGGGCGGGCGAATGTCCAGAAAATGTGACAGATTGGCCGATGCCGCCAGATACCGCTATTCGATTTCCGACATCTCAATGTGCAGCCAGCTGCGTGCGAACGCCCAGTAGTTGTTCGCCGTACTCACGGAGATTCCGAGTACTTCGGCCGCCTCGCTGATCGTCAGCCCGGTGAAATAGCGGAGTTTGACGAGTTCGACCTTCTCGGGGTGCTGTTCGGCGAGGCGTTCGAGGCTTTCGTCGAGCGCGAGCAGATCCTCCGGGGGAACGGCACTGGCCTCGCAGAGCCGGTCGAGAGGGGTGCGACTCCAGCCGCCCCCGCGTTTGAGCGTCTGCTTGTGACGGGCGCGCTCGACCAGAATCCGACGCATCGCTTCGGCCGCCGCCGCGAAGAAATGTCCGCGCGACTCCCAGCTGATCCCGTCGTCACGGGATGTCAGCCGCAGAAACGCCTCGTGAACGAGGGCGGTTGCCTGCAGCGTCAGACCACTCGGCTCCTGTGCCATGCGAAAACGGGCGAGCCGTCGCAGCTCGTCGTAGACGACCGGCAGCATTTCCGCACTGGAGTGGCCAGAACAGGACGAATTTGCGAATTCGCCCGGTGCCCCGTCAAGCATCTCGTCACTTCCTGCTGAACAGCCCCATGAAAGAGACTATCGGCAACCCGGGGCGCAAGCAAACTGAATGTGAACGTTCGTCGAGGCTCGAGATCACAGTCACATGTGTCACCGGCGTGGCCCGTGGTGGGAGTTCATTCTGATACCGCGGCGTCAGAGGACGTCAGCCTCTCAGGCGAACGCTTCGAGAACCGGCTGGCCACCGGTGACGCCGACCGGTGTTTCGAGCAATCCGTGATGATCGTAGACGAGTCGGTCCGAGTCGATGCCCAGAGCGTGCAGCATGGTCGCATGCAGTTCAACCGGTTTGACGGGGCGTTCCGTCACCGTGTAGCCGATCGGATCGGTCTGGCCGATGATCTGCCCGCCCCGCACGCCGCCGCCCGCCAGCCAGACTGAGTACGCGGCGGGGGAATGATCGCGGCCTTTGGCACGGCCTTCCATCGTCGGTGTGCGTCCGAACTCGCCTCCCCAGACGAGGAGCGTCGAATCGAGCAGGCCCCGCTGCTTCAGATCCGCGATAAGTGCCGCGATCGGACGGTCGGTCCGCCCGGCCATGTTGGTGTGATTCCCTTTGATGTTGCCGTGGGCATCCCACCCGCCGACTCGGATCTGGATGAACCGCACACCCCGCTCGACCATTCGCCGTGCCAGCAGGCAGGCGCGTCCGACCGTTTTGGTCTGGTCGGCATCGAGTCCGTACATCCGCTGCGTCTGCTGCGATTCCTGTCCGACGTTGAACAGTTCGGGGGCCGCGGTCTGCATGCGGAACGCCATCTCGTAGCTGCGGATTCTCGCCTCCAGTTCGCTGTGCTGTTCGACGGATTCGAGAAAGCGGCGATTGAGCTGTTGAATGACGGCCAGTTCGCGAAGCCGCCGGGCGTTGCCGACTCCATCCGGCATGTCGACATCATGAATGCCGCGCGCCGGCTCGACGACCGTCCCCTGGAAACGTGACGGCAGGAATCCCGGTCCCCAGCCGGCCGCCTGCGGGTACTGCATGCCGGCGGTCATCAGATTCATCGCAATGAACGAAGGGAGCTCCTGGCTGGCACTTCCCAAGCCGTAGACCGACCAGGCGCCGACGCTGGGGCGGTCGCCGGCTCCGGTTCCCGTGAGGGCGACGCATTCGCCGGGACCGTGAACCGGATTGCGGTGCGTCATCGACCGAATGACACAGAGGTCGTCTGCAAATTTCGCGGTTTCCGGCAGGAGGGTCGAGATCGGCATCCCGCACTCGCCGCGCGGATGGAAGTCCCAGTGCGAGGCCATCAGGTTCTTGAGGCCGGCCCGCTTGATCTTCGGCACGTTGCGGGCGATCGACTCGGGAACATCCTTGCCAGCCAGCTTCGCGAGTTCCGGCTTCGGATCGAACGTATCGACCTGACTCGGCCCGCCCGCCATGAAGAGCACAATGACGCTGCGGGCAGTCGGCGGGTGGTGCGGCCGCGGAGCATCGCCGGTGCTGCCCGCCGACTCCTCGGCCAGGAGCGAACGGAGCGCGAGCGTCCCCATGGCAAAGCCGGAGGCGGCGGCGAACGAGCGTCGGCTCAGAGTGGGCGAGGTATGATTCATGGCGTCGACGGGCGAAGGGCTCATGGGATGTAGAGGAATTCGCTGGAGTTGAGGATGGCGAGGCAGGCGCTGACCATGCCGAATTCTCCAGCCAGGTCGTGCAACGCGGCCCGTTCGTCCCGGGTCGGTTCCCGCGCGACCGCAAGCTGAAATGCCTCGTCGACGGTCTCGACTCGTGTGGCGAGTGCCTCGGCGGCGTCCTGAATGAAGCGGCTGTTGAGCAACCAGAGCGGCTGGAGAGCAGTCGTAGAAACGCGGCGCTGCGTGCAGCTGGCAATTCCGTTGGCACCATCGAAGAGCATCTGCTGATGGGGCAGGTTGCCGCGGCGCTGCCTCAGATAGATGCTGCGGCGCGAGGACGCTCCTTCGTCGCTGGGGCCGCCACGCCGGGCATCGAGCTGTCCCGAGACGGCGAGGATGGAATCGCGGATCGCTTCGGCTTCGAGTCGCCGGGGCGTCCACCGCCAAAGGAGCTGGTTTCCGGGATCGATCGCGTCATTTGCAGCGGAGAACGTGCTGGACTGCCGATACGTCGCCGAGTTCAGGATCAGCCGGTGAATGTGCCGCGTGCTCCATCCACTGTCGATCAGTTCGCTGGCGAGGAAATCGAGGAGTTCCGGGTGTGTGGGTGGCGTTCCCTGTGTACCGAAGTCGCCGCTGGTCTCAACGAGTCCGTGGCCGAAGTGCCACTGCCAGATCCGGTTCACCCAGACCCGGGCCACGAGCGGGTTTGCGGGGTCCGTCATCCAGTTGGCGAGCGCCAGCCGTGGATTGTCCGGCTCGCCCGGCATCGGTCCGAAGACCGCGGGCCATCCGGGAGAGACTTCCGGTCCGCGCGATTTGACATCGCCCCGGATGAGGATTGTCGTCCTGAGCCGTTCGAGTACCGAGGGACGCCGGGGGAGCGGCCAGCGCATCTCGTGGGGAGCGACCGCAACGTCGCCGTTTGCCGTCATCGGTGAGTACCAGGCCCAGGTCTGATCGAACCCTGCGATGGCGCGGTCCAGCTCTTCGAACCGCTTTTTCTCGGCCGGCTTCATGCCGCGAATCACGGTCGCCGGCACGATGTAGATCGGGTCAGGAACGCCCTGGCGGCGCTTGGCGACAACCAGGCGGTCGTGAACGGTGTCGAAGATCCTCCAGCGTTCTTCGACCAGTTCGCGTGCTGCCTCGCCCTCACCGGACAGGACGACGTTGACCGGCTGCCCCTTTGTGAAGAACGCCTGGAAGCGGTAATAGTCGCGGATCGAGATCGGGTCGAACTTGTGGGTGTGACACTGGGCACACTCGACGGTGAGACCGAGCAGGGCCCTGGCGGTCGTGTTGACGACATCGACCAGAATGTCGTTCCGCTGGATGTCCTTGTCGAGTTCGTTGCCGCTGTACCGGGCGGCAGACAGGAAGCCGGTGGCGACCAGATTCTCATCTGAGTACGGCTCGAGAGCGTCGCCGGCGAGCTGCTCGCGAACGAACTGGTCGTATGGCTTGTCGCTGGCGAAGGCGTCGATCACCCAGTCGCGATATCTCCAGGCATGGGGCCGCAGGAGATTGTGCTGATGGCCGTTGCTCTCGGCCCAGCGGGCCACGTCGAGCCAGTGCCGGCCCCACCGTTCGCCGTACTCCGGCCGAGCCAGAAAGCGGTCGATCAGCGTTTCGAACGGAACGTCTGCCTCCGCACGATCCGGCGGCAGACCGAGAAGGTCGAGTGAGAGGCGTCGGTGGAGGGTCTGGGCATCAGCTGCCGGTGCCGGGACAAGCCCCTGCTCTTCATGCTTTCGCGCGATAAAGGCATCGACCGGCGTGCGAATCCATCCGGCGTTCGCGACGGTTGGAATGTCCGGCCTGCGGATCGGCTGGAACGCCCAGTGATCGGTCTGCGGGACGGGTGTCGGCAGCAGCTGTTCGTCCCAGTGCAGCCCTTCGTCGATCCAGGCGCGGAGAATCTGCAGCTCGTGATCGGAAAGCGCTGGACCGTCCGGCGGCATTTCCTCTTCGGAGACAAGCTGAAACAGCCTGCTGCCCGCCGCGTCGCGCGGTGCGGTCTGGTTCACGACCTCGTCGAGCACGTCCAGCCGGACTCCCTCTGTCGCGTCCTCCCCGGAGTGACAGTCAAAGCAGCGGGCCTTGAGGATCGGGTAGACGTCGTCGGCGAAGGTGACGGTGCGCTGTTCTTCCGGCAGCGGTTCGAGGGATTCCGGCTCCGGCGCGGGAGGAAGTCCGAACAGTTCTTCCCACGTTGCTGCTACGTCGATGTCCCACACCTGAATCCGGTCGTCGACCTCGGTCTTCGCGCCCGTGGAAAAACCGATCCACTCCACCACGTGCGGAGCACGCCGGCTGGAGACGGATGCAACCGGCTCGGGGTGGTCCTGCGGTTCGGGGTCGATCCAGAGTTCAAGCCGATCGAACGGCTGGTCGCGTCCCGGAACGGTCTTGCTGAGACGACCGACGACCAGTATGTCCCGGTCCCCGACGAGTGGCGGCCCGTACGCTTCGCCGCGGCTGACGTAGCGGATCATGAAGCGGTTCTGGTTGCCTTTGACGTGAATCCCGATATTGGGCACGTGCTGGCTGTGCGTACTGGCGTCGCTTCCCTCGCCGATATCGAGCCAGAGGACAAGGAATTCGCCCTCGTCCTCGTTCGGCAGATCGATCGTCCCGGCATCGTAATTGAGGTAGTAGCGAACAAAAAGTTCGTCGCCGGCATACGGTTCGTCGAGCTTTCGTCGCAACGGATTGTTGCGGCCCTCGGTCCCCTGGATCTCGAATCGCTGCGTTGCCAGGCCGTTTCGTTTCCAGGGACTGTTCCCGAGACCGGGCGCGGCGACGAGCCCCTGCGACAGCAGCAGGACGATCGTGGCCGCCGCACACAGAACTGGCGTCATTCCTCCGAACGCACTGAAAAAAAGTCGAGTGGCGGGCATGAACGGCGGTTGATCCACATGGAGAAACACGGAGACGCACGGACAGCCGTCTCATGGTGCCGATTTTGTCGACGCATGTAAAGAGGTGGATACGTTCTGAGGCGGGCAGGCTGGGATGGCGGCGGGCCGGACCGGTCGTCGTAACAGTTTTGCCGATCGGACAGTGCGGCGCATTGATCGGATCGGACGCCGTCGGCGTGCCTCGACACGATCACCTGCTGGTGCATTGCGGAACCGGTGCTAGTCGTTTCTTCGTCGATCCCGCGTCTTCGCCGGGGTAGAGTGAGAGCGTCTCTGACGCATTTTGCATCTTGAGAAAGGGCCCGGCCATGCATATCCACTGTCCGCATTGCCGCAATGCAATTGAAGTCGTCGACGAATTCCCCACGTGCGATGTCACCTGCAGATCGTGCGACAGCAACCTGCGTCTTCGCAACGGTCAGACACTCGCCGCCTGGCAAACTTCCCAGCGGCCGACGATACGTGAAGCAGTCGAGTTGACCGTCCGGATTGCCCGCGCTCTGCATGTGGAACACGAATGCGGAGTCATCCACCGCAATCTGAAGCCAGGCAGTATTCTTCTCGGTCGGGACGGGCGACCGTTCCTGATGAACTTCGGTCTCGCAAAGCGCGAAACCGACGAGGATCCGACAATTCCCGCGGGCCAGGTCTTCGGTACGCCGGCCTACATGTCTCCAGAACAGGCCCGGGGCGAGGGACATACCGCGGACTGCAGGACGGACATTTACTCGCTGGGGACGATCCTGTTTGAACTGCTGACAGGCGAACGCCCCTTTCGCGGCAGTGCAATCACGTTGCTGACCCAGGTCATCCACGACGATCCGCCGAGCCCACGGATGCTGCATTCCCAGGTCCCGCGTGATATCGAGACGATCTGCCTGCGATGTCTGGAAAAGGAACCGGACAAGCGATACGCGAGTGCAGCGGAAGTGGCGGACGACCTGCAGCGGTGGCTGGACGGCAAGCCGATCCAGACGCGAGCACCTGGACCGGTGACACGTGGATGGCGGTGGTGCCGATGGTTCGCGCGGCCGCGTCGATGAGTTCCGGGCGGTCACGCTGGTTGCGGGGATGACGCATGGTCGACGGGTTCTCCTGTGACGACAGGACGTTCTTCGGTTCCAATGCGTGTTCTATCTGCTTGCTGTGAAGCTCTTTGAGCTTCACAGCACTCGCCCTGGTCCTTCCTGATGGAGTCTCTTCCAGGTCCAGTTCGATGGCAGCCTGGACGATGAACTGCCGACGATGGCGAGCGGAATACAGATCGAACGTATCGACGAAGAGCCCCCGGTCGGTCGAGACGAGCATGTTCACCCGCATCCGATCCCAGGAGAAGTTGCAGGACAGTCCCCTCACTCCTTCTCCTCTCCCACCCGCCGCGTCCAGATCGCTGCAATCGGGTGCCGATGGATGTCGACCAGCGAACCGGCAACGACGGTTCCATAGTGGGGAGCCGGCGTGTCATCCAGGACCATCATTTCCACATCCTGAAAGATCGCCTGAGGCCCCGAATAGATCAGCGGGTATCCGTGGTGCAGCGATCGATCGCGACTCGAAAGGATCTCGCTGCCATCCACGTAGACGCGAATGTCATCCCCGACAACCGCCAGCGTCCACTCAAAAAACCCGTCCTGGCGTTCGAGCTTCCTGGTATCGAAATCCTTCCATTTGCGTCCCTTCTGGCGGCCGACGCCAAAGCGGTTCCAGTCGTCAAGGTAGGTCGCGTACCAGTGGTGAGGATCGTCCCGTCCCGTGATTTCAGGGCCCAGAAATCGCAACCTCATACCGGGATGATGCTCGGACGTCAGTTTTCTGACCTTCGCGCGCAGGATCGCATTGCGGGCGGGCATCCAGTCGATGACGAATCCGGTATCGTCCATCAGGATGCCGCCGTCGCTCGTCAGCGTCGCGCCGGGCACTTCGCTGGCGCGTTGCCGCAGCTCGCCCATCAGTGAGACCCACTGCCCTGTCGCCAGGCGGGTGTAGTCCGGGCTGTCGGCTCCTGCCGTCGTGTGTGCCGGGCCGGGATGCAATTCAGCAACGGGCACCCGGCGGAAGAGCTGCTGCCCCGCCCCCTGGGTGTTGACCAGCATGGCGCTGCCGTCCGGCGCAAGCCATGCGACAGAGTCCCACGTGCGGCTGTTCACCTGTCCTCCGAGATTGATCGGCTCGGACCAGTCGCCGTCAACCGACTCGCGCCGACTCAACCCGACATCGGCACCACCGATTCCGCCCCGCCGGTCCGACGTAAACAGGAGAGCGTGGCCGTCGGGCGTGAGGGTCGGCCCGAGTTCGCGCCGGTTCGTGTTGATGGGGGCTCCAAGGTTTCGGGCAGAAGACCATGGTGCCTCGATGCTGGCCCTGTGACAGCTCCACAGATCGCTGGCCCCGTTGCCGCCGTCGCGGTTGGAGGCAAACACGAGCGTCAAGCCGTCGTCAGACATCGCGGCACGTCCCTCGGTGCGGGGACTGTTCACACTGGCGCCGAGATTGACCGGCTCGGGGAATGCGTCTTCCAGTGTGGCCCTCCGGGACATCCACAGGTCCGTTTCTCCCAGTCCGCCGGGCCGGTCCGACTCGAAGATCAGGGTCAGCCCGTCGGTCGAGACAAACGGACTGGCTTCGTCACCCGGAGTGTTGACCGCATCGCCGACGGGTGCCGGATCCGACCAGCCATCGGCGGTCCGATGGATGATCATCAGATCGCGATTGGGAGCTTCGCCCGCCTCGTACACGCGACAGGCCACCGCCACGTCCGGCAGTTGTCGATGTGCACGGGCGACCTCTCCGACAGAGTCGTTTCGTGTTCTCAGGAACGGCACCGGGGCGGACCACTTCCAGTGACTGGACGCCAGGACGGTACCGACGGACGGGGACGAGTCCGGTTCGTCGAGCGGTCCGGCATTGGCTCCTGCGGGTGTCAGCTCACGAATCTGCATATTTCGAAAGCGGACCGTCATTCCTTCGCCGCTGTGCAGCTGCAGGCCAATGAGTCCCTGCCGCGGGATCGACGGAAATTCGCCATCGACGAGTGTCGTGCCGTTGACCGCAATCGTGACCTGCTCGCCGATGCACCGAACGACGTACGCGTTGTAATCGTCCCGGCGGACGACACGGTCAACGAGGGACCTGGGGGGCCGCTCCAACATTCCGCCCATTTTTTCGCCGTACAGGCTGCCCCAGTACTCCTGCCCGATGTCAACCTGCGGTCCCCGCGCGATCAGCCGATCCAGGTCGATCAGCTGGCTCCGAATCTGGACGCCGCTGTTGCCGCTGCGTTCGTCCAGCTTCACGTCGAAACGCAGCTCGAAGTCACGGTACTCGCGATCGCTGCACAGCACGGTGTTGAAGTTGATGCCCCCCGGTTGCGAGGATCCGACCAGCTCGGCTCCTTCCCACTTCCACCTGCCGTCCAGCCCCTTCCAGCCGGCGAAGTCGCGCCCCGCGAACAGGTCGGACCACTGGTTGTCCTGCTGCGGCGCGACGACGCGGCGGGGTTTCGACTGAGCCGCCTGGTTGTTCGTTTCGCCAGGTAGCCGGGGAACCTCGACTGCGGGGGGCGTCACGGTCAGCGACGTGGAGTCACCATCCTGATCGATCCGGACCGTGGAGCCATCGTCCACCTCGGCACGTCCCCCACGGAAGTAAATGACGACTCCGAAGAGGAGGAGCAGTCCCCCCAGTCCGGCAATGGTCCACCGTCGCAGGGAACGTCCGCTCCCCACCTCCGCCCCAGCCGTCTGTGGTGACGGGGCGGCAGGCATTGGGAACTCGTGGCGGTCGGCTCGCTCCCCGACGAGCGAGCGTCTTGCGATCATCGAGGCGCGGCGAAATATCGACAGTTCCTCGGTGCTTGCCCGGATGCTTCCGTCTTCACTCGACTGCCGCCGTTCGTCCTTGCCGGCGCCGGGGGGATGAGGGACCTTCAGAATCTCGGAGAGATCATCCACGACCTCCTGCATTGTCTGGTAGCGGTCGCTGATTGACTTCGCCATCATCCTGCTGCAGATTCGCACCAGACGGGCGTCGACTCCGGGGCGCAGCTCTTCGAGCTGAGGCGGTTCGGCGGCAAGGATCTGTGCCAGCACCGCGGTCACGCCCCCGTCAAACGGAAGGCGACCGGTCAGCAGCTCGTAGAGGATGACCCCCAGGCTGAAGATATCGCTCTGACTGCCGACGGCATTCGGCGCCCCGCTGACCTGTTCGGGAGACATATAGGCCGGCGACCCCATGATGGTCCCTTCCCGGGTCAGCCGGATCTGCTCGCGCCCTTCCTCCTTGCGGGCCAGGCCAAAGTCCATGATGACCGGCTCGCCGGAGCGGTCGACCATGACGTTGTCCGGCTTGAGGTCCCGGTGGATCACGCCGGCCCGATGGGCTGCTTCGAGTGCGCGGGCCAGTTTGCGAACGGCGATGGCCGCCTGCCGTTCCGAGAGCTGTTGTTTGCGGGAGATGAATGCCGAGAGTGGCTTCCCCTCGATGTAGGCCATCGTGAGGTATCGAACGCCGTCGATTTCCCCGACGTCGAAGACCGGGCAGATGTTTCGGTGATGGAGCGTTGCTGCGGCACGGGCTTCCCGCTCGAATCGTTCCGCGACCTCCGGTGATTCGGTTCCGCCGAGCTTCGGAGTCTTCAGGGCGACCTGCCGGCCAAGGACTGTGTCATTGGCCAGATAGACGGCTCCCATGGCCCCCTGCCCAAGAATCCTCGAGACCCGGTATCGCCCGAACTCTGCCGGAAGATCCTTGAGCGGCTCGGTATGTGCGGGAACTGAGTCGCCGACATCCCCGGCATGAACGGTCTCGCGGTTCGGGCCCGATCTGATCGCCAGCGCTGCGATCGCGGCCTCGTTATCCAGGTAGCGTTTGAGCTCGTCGGCCAGCTCGGGATTCGATGCAAGAAGCTGCTGCTCGTCGACCGGTTCCCCGGCGTCACGGCGGCGCAGATACTCGGCGATGATGACCGAAGCCCGTTCGTTCGTTGCGGCCATAAGATCCCGCCCCTGAGGATGTTCCGACTCGGATGGTCGACTCGCCACGCCTCTCCAGTATCCCCCGGCCGGCCCGGGGTGCAACAGCATCTGAGAGTCGAAGCGTCAAAGCTTTCGCGGCTATCACCAGTGGCGTTGTCAGGCGGACGATCGGGCGGAGTATTTCGGCATTTATGCGATTTCGTACCGAAAATCAGCTATCGTCCCTCCGCTCCAGCCGCTGGCGGATCGCTTCGAGCCCCCGTTTAAGTAGCGATGCCACAGCAACTTCCGTGCGATCCATCGCCGCGGCGATATCGCTGAGAGACTTCTGCTCGAGATGCCGGAGCCGGACTGCAGTCGCCTGACTGGCCGGGAGCGTTTCGATGGCCTTCAGTAGCCGCTCGGCCGATTCGTCGCGTGCAATCTTTGCGCTGGGAGTGCCACTGCGTGCGACCGGCGCCGCCGCAGAGCCTCCCGCGTCGAGTGAGCGTTCTTCGTGAACGGTTCGCTTCCGGGCCTGCAGATGCTGACGGATTGCGTCCTGGATGTTGTGACGATGGACTCCCTTGAGCCATGCACGAAACTGGGCTGCGTCCTCGCCGCTGAATCCCTCGAACTGTCGAACGGCCGACAGACAGGTCTGCTGGACCAGGTCGGAGGCGCTGACCCGTGCCGCGAGAGGCCCGTTGATCTCGCCCTGCGCCATCTGATGGAGCCAGGTGCGCTGCAGTTCGAGCAGCTGGCCCAGTGCGCCCTGATCTCCGCGTCTGGCCAGTTCGAGGATCGGTTGTTGTTCCGGGTTTGTCGTCATGGACCGTTCTGCCGGAGAGTTGCATGCCGGAGTCTCGACGAGATCCGGTCCACCGGGAGGCGGATTCGGGACGTGCGAATCGAGTGTAACCGGAGCAGGGACGCTTTGCATGAGAGGTCCGAAACGCCGGCAGTGGATGCCGGTGCCCTGCGGCCGGGGGGCACCAACGGCCGGGAAGCGACCGGGATTCGATCGGTCCTCCGTAGGCGTCGTCCCAGACACGTCCGTAAGGCGTGTTTGCATCGGCAGTTGCAGCGACAGGAGAAACGGATAAAATAATTCTGGTGCTTCAGGCATCTGTATTCATGGTCGCGTGCACGACTTCTGCACGATACGACTCGTGATGCTCGCGCGCAGGGTTCCCGCCGCGGACCTGCAGGACGCGATGCGCTCGCCGTCAGGATCGCAACGATCCGCACGGCACAGAGACAAACGACAACTGTCCGTTCATCTCCGCGAAAGATCGAACATGTTCAACCGCAGACAGATGCTTCAGGGAATGGCAGCCGGCGTCGGGGCTGCTTTCGGAACCTCGCTTTCCCCCGAACGTCTTCTGGCATCGCTCAACGGAAACACGACTCCCAAACGGATCGTGTTCTTCATGCAGAATCAGGGCTTCGACCCGGCGACCTGTATTCCGGAAGGAATGAAGCGGAGCGGATCGCTCGCGAAGGTGAAGCTGCCCGAACCAATTCGTGCTCTCGAGCCGTACAAGGAACGGTTGCACATCATCAACGGTCTGCATGGTCTGCACACCAGTCCCTCGCACAGTGCCTTCTTCGGCGCTCTGGGTGGATACCGCGGCGGTGACGGCGTTCCGCCCAGTGCCCCCACGATCGACTACGAACTGAGCAAGGCCCTGCCGCAGACCCTGCTGCCGCATCTGTGCATCGGCATGGACTCGATCGAGAACATGACGAGCAAGCCGACGATCGCGACGCTTTCGGCGAGCGGTGCCGGCCAGCCGATCTTCATGCATTCGAATCCGAATCATCTGTACCAGCTTCTGTACGGCGGCATTTCGTCGGGTGACATCCGGCGGCAGCACGAGGCGCGATCAAACGTCCTCAACCAGATCGAGCAATTCGCTGCCGCGAAGGGACAGGTTCTGCCGACGAACGAGCAGCAGCGGTACGGTCAGTACGTGCAGGGCTTCCGGGACATGAACGGTCTGCGCGATCGCCTCGACACCGTATCCGACCACCTCCGCAAGTTCGCCCCCGAAGTCGACGAGCGGTACACAAATCCCCGGTTCGAAACGGACTGGCACGACGCTCTGCTGGACCTGGGAATTTCCGCACTGAAGTCAGGCATCACCAACACCCTGACGATTGGCTCGGGGCGTGGCGAGATCTTCGGTGCCTGGAAGGGCCTGGGGATCGAACAGCAGGGGCACAACCTCGGCCACATGGAGCAGCCCGGCAATCCGATCTGGATCAAGATCCGCCAGTACAACAGCCGCATGCTGGTGAAGATCATGGAAGCCCTCGAGAGCGTTCCCGAAGGGAGCGGCACGATGATGGATCACACGCTGATCGTCTACACCAGCAACAATGCCGACCGGCAGCACACCAACGGTGCCAACTGGCCGGTCATGCTGCTGGGGAACTTCGACGGTGCCTTCAGGACCGGCTGCTTCACGCAGCTGGACGGGAAGCGTCCGATCAACTCTCTGTACACAACGCTCCTTCAGGTGGCCGGGCAGAACTGCGATCGCTTCAACATGAATGACAAGCTCGCGATGAAGTTCGATTCCGGAAACGGTCCCCTGAAGGAAGTGCTGGCATGACCAGGGTCGGAGCGATTGCGGTTCTTCTGTTCGTGTCCTCCGTCTGCGTTGCAAGTGGCGAGAGCTACATCCCGGGGCAGCGGGTCGAGGGAGACTTCGACAGCGTGGCCCAACCGTTTCTCGTCCGCCACTGTGTAGACTGTCACGGCGGTACGGACCCTGAAGCGGGTCTCTCGCTCGAAGATCTGGGTCCGGTCGACGAAGTCAACGCGGCGACATGGAAGAGCGTGTGGGCGCAGGTAGCGCTCAAGGAGATGCCGCCCGAGGACGTCGACGCTCCCGAGGTCATCGAGCGACTGACGTTCTCGGACTGGATCGTCGGCGAACTGACACAGGCGATGCGTGACAAGGGGGGCTTCCATGCTCACCTCGACCCCGACAAAGGGAACTTCGTCGACCACGACCTGCTGTTCGGCCAACTTCCTGAGGGAATCGAACTGGTGCCGACGTCGACGCCGGCCCGCATCTGGCGGGTGACGCCGCAGGAGCATCTCACCCGGCTGAACGAGCTGATCAACACCGAGCCGGCCTACGATCCGAAGCGTCCGGGACTGCGGACGCATGGCGATGCCGTCCCCACCAATCACGGTGGCGAGCTCAAGCTGTACTTCGGCACCGATCGCATCATCAAGTGGCAGGGCGGCACGGTCGCCTACGCGACGGCGGTCAAGAGTGTGCCTGCGGTTCTCTCCACGGCGCGCAGCCACGGACTGGAGAACTACCCCGACTTCTACACGGTCAACAGTGCCGAGGCGACGCAGATCCTCTCCATCGCCGAGGACATCATCCGCTACATGGCGTACGGTCCGCTGAGCATCGCCGAGTCGTACCAGATCACGGATGACCCCGCATCGATTGCGGACAAATGGAAGGGGGATATCCGCGGCCTGCCGACCAGCATCGTCTACAGCACCAAAGTCGTGCGGCCGATCACTCCGGTTTACGACCTGATGAACGAGGAGGGGGTGAGCGACGAGCGGATTCGGGCGGCGGTGGACTACCTGTTCGAAGCGTTGACGTTCCGACCGCCGCGTCCGGAAGAGTCCGACCGGTACCTGGCGATCGTACGGGAATCGATCGACACGCTCGGCAAGGAAGACGGTGCGGTGCTCGGCCTGTCGGCCATCTTTCTCGAACCGGATGCGCTGTTCCGTCCGGAGCTGGTTCGGTATGGAGAGCCCGATCCGTACGGCCGCGTAATGCTGCAGGACTGGGAGCTCGGTCTGGCCGTCAATCACGCATTGCGCTACATCAGGCCGGACGAACCGCTGCGGCAGGCGATTCTTGAAGGACGCATGCGAACGCGGGAGGATGTCCGCCGCGAAGTCGAACGGATGCTTGCCGACGACAGCATCCGCAAGCCGCGGATCCTGCAGTTCTTCCGGGACTACTTCGATTACGACCTGGGGGGATACATCTGCAAGGACAACCGGGCGCTGGCGGACACCGGCGTGACCATCCGGGGGACGTCGCACTACCGCGCGATGTTCGACGCGACGGCCAGCACCGATCGGCTTGTCGAACTCATCCTGCAGGAAGATCAGGACGTGCTGCGTCAGTTGCTGACGACCGACCTGGTTGTCGCCACGAAGAATGACAACGTGTACTTCGGCCGGCGGCGGACGCGTGAAGAGGTCGCAGCCTCCATCGCCGAGGCAAAACGGCGCGCTGCAGAAGCGGCGAAGAAGGCGGCCGCCGAACTCGAGGCGTGGAAGAAAGCCAACCCCGGCAAGGAGCCGCCGAAACCGAAGAAGCCGCCGCGCGACAATACGAACCACAAGGTGGAACCGGTCAACCTGAAGGGACCACGGATCTTTGCACGCGTGAGCCGGCGGAGCTTCGGCAACGGATCGATGAAGCCGGAACGCACTCTGGCGACGGCCCCTCCGGGCCGGCGAATGGGGATTCTGACGCATCCGAGCTGGCTCGTCTCACACTCCGACGCGATGGACAATCACGCGATTCGACGTGGGCGGTGGATTCGCGAGCGGCTGCTGGGAGGCGGCATTCCCGATGTGCCGATCACCGTCGATGCGATGCTGCCGGATGAGCCGAAGAGCACGCTCCGCGAGCGGATGCGGGTCACCCGGGAGGAGTACTGCTGGACCTGTCACCAGAAGATGGACCCGCTGGGGCTGCCGTTCGAGATGTTCAACCACGCCGGTCTGTATCGCACCACCGAACAGGACCGGCCGGTCGACACAACGGGTGAGATCATCGACTCGGGTGATCCGGAGCTGGACGGCGAAGTCTCGGACGCGCTCGAACTGATCGAGCGGATTGCCAACAGCGAACGTGCCGAGCAGGTCTTCGTCCGCCACGCATTCCGGTTCTGGATGGGCCGCAACGAGACGCTCAACGATGCACCGGTTCTTCAGGAAGCGCATCGTGCGTACCGGGAGAGCGGCGGCAGCATGAAAGCACTGCTCGTCTCGCTGCTCACATCCGACGCCTTCCTGTATCGCACGCCAGGTGAGCCCCACACGGTTCGGGACAGGAAGTAGGAAGTGGCTGTCAGCCGGCGTTCGCTGACGGCGAGACGGGCGCTGCGTCCTCGTCGTGGCGAGGCTACAGGCTACGTGTCGGTCTGTACGTCGTCCCAGTCATCCTCGCCACCAAGCCACTCGAAGGCGTAGTGCCTCTGGAAGAGGACGTCGTACATCAGGTCATCCGGCATGTTGCCGGCGCTGTACGCCTGTCGTGCGTAGCAGTGCAGGTTGTACGTTCGATCCTCCTCGCCGAGCAGTTCTTCCGGTGAGCGAAGCGTTGCCGACGACACGAACGCGTCGACAGGATCGCCAGGCGCCGGCATGATCTCGTTGACGAGTCTTGCCGTGTCGCACGTGTGTGTCGGCAGTCCAAGCGATTCCACCCTGTCGAGGCACCACAGCAGCGTCCATTCGGCCTCCTGTCGCCACTGTGCTGCGCAGCACACTTGCGGAGACCGGTTCTCGGCATGCAGGAACGCCTGTTCCTGCGGAGAGACGTACTCCCACAGCGTCTGGTCCTGCAGCCATTCAATCACCAGCTGCGGATCGACTCCATAGCCAACCGCGGCGACGCAGTGCAGGATCAGCGTGCGAATCGCAACGTCCCGTGCCGGTCGGGACGTCTCCTGGCCGTCGACGTCGACGAACGGAGCACGGTCATCGACGCACACGCCATGTGCGGCGGCCCACTCTCTGGTACTGACCATTGGCAGCTTTCCGGCGAACACCCCGACGGCAGGACAACGGACGCAGGGATACTCTGCACGAGGACGGGGGGAGGAACAAGGGGGGAACGGGGGGACTGCGGGCTTGCTGCATTCCCGATCACGGGCCGGCAAGCCGGCGATGGCATCCATGATGCCTGAGACGCCGTTGAGTTCTGGATCGCCGGCGTGATCCCGGACGGATTGCGGCAGTGCGGGTGGCTCAGCGGTCGCCGGTCGTGCAGAGCCTATCCCCCGGGGAGTGGTGCCTGCTGGAAGAACTGGAGGCCGATGAAGAACTTGATGACCAGCGCGTTGAGCAGGTCGATGAAGAACGCGCCGACCAGCGGGATCACGAGAAACGCCTTGAACGAGGGGCCGTGCTTGCGGGTAACCGCGCTCATGTTCGCAATCGCCACCGGCGTGGCTCCCATGCCGAGTCCACAAAACCCTCCGACGATCACCGCCGCGTCGTAATCGCCGCCCATCACGCGGAAGATCACCAGAGCGGCGAAGAGTGTGATGACGAGGATCTGGATCATCAGCACGATCGAGATGGTGCCGAACGACGCGGCCAGCGATGAGAGGTCCATGCTCATCAGGCTCATCGCCAGAAAGAGCTGGAGTGAAATCTCGCCGACCTTGTCGAACACGCTGCCGGGGAGAGGGCGTCGGTAGCGGTCCGCGAGGTTCGTGATCACGATCCCGACGAGCATCGCGGTCAGGAATCCGGGCAGCTTGATGTCGTTGTCGAACAGCCAGCGGTTGAGAACTTCGCCCAGCGAGAGGCAGACGGCGATGACCAGCATCACCCGCAGTGCCAGCGCCAGGGAGTAGGTCTCTTCCGCACTCAACTCGCTGGGCGCATCGGAGGGTTGCCCGGAGTCGGTCGGCTCGAGGTTGTTCCGTTTGATCAGCCACTCAGCAACTGGCCCGCCGATGATTCCGCCGGCGATGAGTCCGAAGGTGGCGAAGGCGATCCCCATGACATCGGCGTTGGGGAGGCCGGCTGCCGTCGCCTCCTGTCCCCAGGCGATGGCGGTGCCGTGCCCACCCGCCAGCGAGACACTGCCCGCAAACAGGCCATAGCCCGGATGTGCGCCGAAGGCTTTCGCAAGGAGGACACCGGTCAAGTCCTGCAGAACGAGGAAGACCGCGGCGCAGATGACGAGGACACCCAACGTCCTGCCGCCTGCCGCCAGTCGGCTCAGCTTTGCCGAGGTTCCAATCGTTGTGAAGAAGACCATCAGCAGCGTATCACGGATCGTCATTTCGAACGTGATCATCGGTCCGCCGAGGGCGACGATCGCCGCGACGATGAGGCTGCAGAGCAGTCCTCCCGTGACGGAGATCGGGATGGCGTATTTGCTGAGGAGCGGGACGAGGCGTGTGATGCTGTTGCCAACCCAGAGAACCACAATGGCAACGATCACGACATCGGCACCGGCAACATGAATGCTGTCCATCGGTTGGATTGACTCCGTAAGGGCTGCCTGCGTGAGAGTGCGTGATGTCGGTTCTCAGGGTCGGGGTCGGGCGTTGGCCGCTTCCCATGCCCGGACGTTCTTGCGTGCCTTGTCGAAGATTCGCTCGTAGTTGCCCTTGAGCAACTGGTGCCTGGCTTCCGGGGTGAGTTTCGCCAGCAACGGCGCGTACGCTTCGTAGGTCTTGAGGTACTGCTCGCGGGTTTTGGGGGCGACGCTGTCGGTCCCGAACAGAAAGCGGTCCGGGTAGCGGTTGATGAGATTCGCCATGACCTCGGTCGTTTCGGGAGTGGCGACGAGATACTTGGCGGTCTCGTCCCACGAGATGTCGAAGTGGATGTTGCTGGACTCCGGGTCCTCGAGGGCCCGCTCGAGCATTCCGACCTGGTCTTCAACGGGCCGGACAACACGTCCGAGGCCGATGTGGGCCCAGATGATGACGACATCGCGGTGCCGGCCCGCCAGCTTCCGCAGATTGGTAACGATGTAGGGATCCTGGTTGGGGCGTGGGAACGGCGTGTTGACGTCGCAGTGCAGCACGACCGGCATGCCGACCTCGGCAGCGAATTCCAGGATTCGATCCAGCGCTTTGTTCTCGAGTGTCGCGACCTCGCCGGCGATCTTCGACGAGACGAACTCCTTGTGGATCGAGAACTCGCCGATTCCCGAAAACACCCCCGGGAAGATCTTCAGCACCCGGCGGATGTGGTCCGCGGCGTACATGTCGGTCGGGTTGAAGCCGGTGATCATCGGATCGAACCGCTTGCGCTCTTCCGGCGTCAGCTGAAGATACGCGTTGGCGATGATCGCGTCGGTGAAGGAGTAGTAGTAGAGCGGCGCGTCGGTCTGAGTGTAGTACTCGGGAGCGAATTCGCCAGTGTTGGCGTACATCCACTGCTGCTGCAGGGGGATGCCGCTCAGCATACAGCGTCCCACCTTGTTGCCCATGATCTCCAGGAAGCGATGGATGTCGGTTCCTTCCTGGACGTAATTGGTGAGGTGAAAGTGCGAGTCGTGGAACAGGTAGCCGTCGTCGCCGGCCGGCTGTTCCTGAGCAGACGCGGGCCGTGGTGCCAACGTTGCGAGAAGCAGCGGCAGGACGCACGCGAACCGTAGAGCCGTGAGCCGGAACCAGAGCATGTGCCCGTCCCCAGAAGCGGAAAGAGGTTGTCACGCTGAATCCGCCGCTCTGCCTGGTCACCGGGACACGGCAATGCGGTGGATTCGATTCAATTGGATTCCCGGTGCAGGAGGATGGGAATCTGGACGGTCGTGCGGCGTTTCCGTTTGCCACCGACCGCCATCAGCACCTGACAGGAGTTGATCGGGGGTTTCAGAACAGGCTGTCGCGAGACTCCAACAGACCGCATGGTTCGCCGGGCTGCCGCGGGTATCGACTGAGTCTGGCAAGCTACAGTCTGACAATTGCCGTTGCAACTGCGGTCCTGGTCGACGTGGCGGCCTTCGAAGTCGACGGTGCGATTCGGCGGCATGTCCGTCGGTGCGAACCTGCTCAGGCGGCATGCGGGCGGGAGTGCCAGGGCACGTACGAATCCGCCGGTGCGCTCGGCCGCTTCGCGCTTCGTCGGCTGGTTCCCCCGTTGTCGAGTCGCAAGCCGTCGACGCGTCCGAGGCTGCTGTCCACGACGAGCAGATGAACTCGCTGGAGGGCACATCGACGACGACTTCACGTGGGCTGCGGCAGCACGGAGAGCGGATGTGGGTCCGAACACATCACACGTTCTTCACACCTCCGATGCGCGTTCTTCACACCTCCGATGCGCGTTCTTCACACCTCCGACGCGAATCACACCAGCTGGCCGGACCGATTCTGCGAAAACCCGAAATTCCGAACGAATGACCGGAATTTCCTGTAACACCGTGCGTTGAGCCTGTGGAGTGCCGCACTGTGAGGCACCGCAGAGTGAAGCACGGTTGCGAATTGTGCGGCGGAACGGAGCTCTGCGGATCCTGAACAGGTTTTGACTGGCGTTCGGTGGCACTGAATTCGTGTTGCGAGCCGGTTTGAGAATCGATGCGGCGATCGGCAGTGAGCCGCGCCTGAAGTGAACGGTGACTGGGAACGCGTTGTCAATCCGCGACATGTTTCCGGCACTTTCTGAAAAGTGTGTCCACAGTCAGACTTTTCGGTCATTTACCCAGGGAACCCGGGAAAGTTGTACGCCCAGGGCGGCGTCGCGTGACGGTGCGTCGTGTGCGGGCTGCTTCTCCCTAAGACGAAGGAGAGAACTGTGAATTCCATTCGCATGATTGCGATCGCAGCAACGGCCGGTCTTGTCTGCGTGGCCGGTTCGGTCGCCTTCGGCGGCTGCGGCCACGGTGGCTACGGCGGGGGATACGGCGGGGGCTACGGCTACGGTGGTTACGGCGGCCATGGCTACGGCAGCTATGGCGGCTACGACTACGGTCATGGCGGCTACGGCGACTACGGTCATGGCGGCTACGGCGGCTACGGTCATGGCGGCTACGACTACGGTTACGATGCGTACCATCCGGTTGACTACGGCTACTACGGTGGCCAGGCACCTGCAACGGTCGGTCGCAGCCAGCCGGCTCAGCGAAGCACGGTTGCTCCGTCGAGTCCGCGGACGGTCGCCCGGCAGCCGGCCCGGACCGTGCGGACGGTTCCGAATACGCCGCCGCAGCGTATCAACCGCGGTCCATCCGTCAGCGGATTCCAGGGTTCGTTCGGCCGGAATCCGAATATCGGCCGAGTCCCGAACACCGGGCGTTCTCCGAACTTCGGCGGAGGCGGCAACTCCGGCGGCGGAGGTGGGTCGCGAATCGGCGGAGCCGGTCAGGTCGACGGTACGCCGGCAGCTCGAACGAACCCCGTAACGGGCCAGCTCGAGACCGGTGTGATCCGCAACGGGCGGTTCTTCCGCCGCTGATCGGATCGGATGGTGAGTCGTGATGAGCCTGGCGCCACGTCCCGTCTGGAATGGCGCCAGGCCTTCGCTCTCGAAGCACACGAAGCACACGCGCTGTGTGCATGGCATCAGGGACCGGTACGGCTCGCGCCGAGCCGGTGGATTCCACTCCCCTGACAGTGGCAATGCGCTCATTGCTGATGTCGCGTACCGAGCGGACTCATGAATACAGTTGATTCGAACGGTGCCGGCATGGCCGCCAAGCGACTGCGCGGGAGGGCGACTGCTGTCACCGGACTGGCTCTTGTCATCTGCTCGTTGGTGCCGGGTTCGATGCGGCAGCTCGAGGCGGCGGATGCCGATCGAGTCGTCACGCTGTACCAGCAGGGACTGGCCCTCTATCAGAAGGGGGATTTCCGGCAGGCGGCGGGTGTCTTTGGCGAAGCCGTCGCCCTGGCTCCCCAGGCATTCGGTCGGGGTGAGCGGGGTTCGCTGCACATGGATACTGTGCGGCTGATGGAGTTTCAGGCGAACTGCTATCTGTCGAGTTTCGATCTGTTTCGTGCCGAGTCGCTGTACCGCGAATGCATCGCAGCGGCCCGGCAGGAAGAAGGTGCGCAGAGCGCGCTGATCCACCGGTGCCTCGGGAATCTCGGGGTGCTGTATACGCGTCTGGCTCAGTGGGACCGTGCCGAGGAACAGTTCGAGACGTCACTCCGCAGCGACACCGACGCCGAAAACCGTGCCCGCACTCAGCTGAATCTGGCGAGCATGTATCTGTTGAGCGACCAGGCCCCCGAGGCGGATCGTGCCTATCGGACGTCGCTGGGCTACTGGCAGTCGCAGACCGGTGAGGCGGGCCGCAAGCAGGCGGCATCCTGTCGGCACGGGCTCGGGATGAATGCGTTCAAGCAGGGGAATCGAAGTCAGGCCGCCGGTCTGTTTCGGCAGGCACTTGCCGCCCGTCGCGAGCTGCTGCCGGCGAACCACCGCTTTGTGGCACACTCAACAGAGATGCTTGGAACGACGCTGGCGGCCCTGGGCCAGACCGATGAAGGGATCACGTTGCTGCGGGACGCGCGACGGATAATGACCAGTTTCTGGGGGAACAGTCACGTCGAGCTGGCAGAAGTCGAGCACGAACTCGCACTCGCTCTTGCCCGTAAGGGAGAGGCGGTCGAGGCAGCGGACGCCATGACGCGTTCGCGGCGGATGTACCGTGAATACATTGGACACATTCTGACCGGACTGTCGCAGGAGGAGCAGCTGCGATTTCTCGACGAAGAGCGAAACCGCTTCATGGACAGTCTCGCGCTCGCCCGCACGCATCGGCGGGTTCCCCGGATGATCCAGGCGTCATTCGACTGGGTTCTCAATGGAAAGGGACTTGCCCAGGAGACGCTGGCAGAGCGCCACCTTCTGGCCCGCAACGCGGCCGTCGATCCGGCACTGAAGACTCTGGCTGCAGAACTCACACTGGCGCGTCAGGAGCTGGCCGCACTCAATTCATCCGGAAACGAGACGGACATTGCCGAGACCGTCCAGCGACTCAATCAGCGTGAATCGGACCTGGCCCGGCAGCTCTCGCTTCATTCCGGCCCGGGGAGTGGCTCCGATCGCTGGGTGACGAGCGGACAGATGCTGCAGGTCCTTCCCGAGAATGCGGCCCTTATCGAGTTTGCGTGGCTGGATCGCGAGGAACCGGCCATCAGTGCGTTCGACCGACGCACGCGTGGCGGTCGACGGGGGCGACTGGTTGCCTGGACCCTCGTCGCGAAGACGCGGACGGTCCGGCTCTACGATCTCGGGTCGGACGACGAGGTGCTGCAGCGGGTCGAAGCGGTGCGGCAGCAGATCAAGTCGTCGAAGGACGACATTGCGTTCGACCCGGAGTCGGCAACCGAAGCGATGAATCAGTCTCTGCGGGCGGCGGCAGAACGTGTGCTCTGGCCGATGCTGGCGGATCTCTCCGATGCAGACCGGTGGATCATCAGCCCGGACGGTCCACTCTGGCTGCTTCCCTGGAATGCCCTGATCACGCCGTCCGGAAAGTACGCGGTTGAGGAAGCGACGATCTCACTGGCGGTCTCCGGCCGGCAGCTGCTCTGGGAACGGAAGCATGCGGCACGGGATTACAGCGCAATCATGGCGGACCCGGACTTCAATCTCGCCCCGGCCGCTGTGGCAGCGACGATCGACCGGGTGCAGACGTCTCGTCCGGATTCCTCATCGCGCACTCGCAGTGGCGAGTCGGTGCAGGCGGACTACCCCCGGAATCTGCTTCGGCTGCGGGCGACGCTCGAGGAAGGGAAGCATGCTCATGATGTCATTGCACGTTCGCTTTCGAAGGAGGTTTACTTCTACCGGCGGGAACTGGCGCTCGAAACCTACTTCAAGGTCATTCAGAGCCCGCGCATCTGGGTTCTGGCGACCCATGGGTTCTTTCTTGACGGAACGTCGGCCGTGGCAGGGCATGCGCTGCTGCGGTGCGGGCTCACCCTGGCGGGAGCGAACCAGCGGGAGACTCAGGGGGGCGACGGCGACGACGGCATTCTCACCGGGCTTGAAGTTCTCGATGCCGATCTGCGCGGGACGGAACTTGTCGTGCTGAGTGCCTGCGACACGGCGGTTGGTGAGGCAACAATCGGAGAAGGGGTCGCGGGCCTGCAGCTTGCCTTTCAGCTCGCCGGTGCCGGTCAGGTGATTGCGACGCTCTGGAAGGTCCCGGATGCCGAGACGGCTTCGGTCATGAGGTCGTTCTGGTCCAGATTGCCGACGTCACGCGGTGCGGCAGCCGCTCTGCGTGCGGCACAACTCGAATTCATCAGGGACGACCGTCGCAATGGCGGATTCGCCCATCCCTGGCACTGGGCAGCGGCGCAACTTTCGGCCCAGGGGCCCATCTGACGAACCCGGGCAGGACCGGTCCTGTCCGACAGGCGGCCTGCAACACGAACGACGACTTCGCAGACGACAATCAAGGAGCGACACACTCATGACGGCATTTGGCCCATATGTTCGAGGGTTGTGCCTCGCGCTCGTCGTGGCCTGCAGCCAGCCTGCGGTCGCCGCCGAGAGCGTCAGTCTCGACAAGGCGTTGTCCGGCCTGGCCGCAGACATTTCTGCCGCCCTTCCCCGGATCGGGGCCGAGTCGCTGGCCGTGGGTGCGTTCACCGCGCCCCCACAGCTTGTCGCCAGTGGTGGGCCGGGGATTGCGAAACAGCTCTCGGAGCACCTCGAGAAGGCGGGCGTGCTGATTACGCGTCGGGCGAATGTCGGTCTCCGCGGCCGGTTCTCACTTGGCAAGACGGCCCGCGGCCAGGCGATCGCGACGATCTCGGGGGAGCTGGTCGACAACAGCGACCGGGCCCTGCTTTCGTTCTCGCGGCAGGTCGAATCGGAATCGGACATCGCCTCGATTACCGGCCTGACCTTCGAGGTCGAGGCGGACGCCTCGATCAAGCAGCGGTCGGAGGAGATTGTCTCGACGGTCGACAAGCCGACCACGCATCTCGACGGGACGATCGTACGGGCCCGGGACGGGAGTCCGTACGGCGTCGAACTGCTGGTGAAGGATCCCGGCGGGTCGTTCAGTCCGCGTCCCGGCGTCCTCGACGACGGTCTGGCGTTCGTGGACATTGCGGTAGACGACGTGTATCAGATCCGGCTGATCAACAATACCGGGTACGACGCGGCAGCGCAGATCACGATCGACGGTCTCAGCGTGTTCACGTTCAGCGATCACCCGGAATACAAGCACTACATCATTCCCGCGAATGGATCGGGAACGATTCGCGGCTGGCACGCGACGAACAACCAGGTCAACGAGTTTCACGTCAAGACGTACGCCGAAAGTGCCGCAGCCGAACGACTGATTGATTCCAACCAGGTCGGGACGATTACGGTGACATTTTCGGCTGCCTGGCCTCTCGACGGAGATCCTCCGCCGGACGAACCGGGACGTGTGCGCGGTCCTGACGAGAAGCGTGCGACGGCGCTCGGGCGGCGAATCGAGTCCGTCACGACGGAAGTCAAACGCGAGATCGGCCAGTTGCGGACCGCAGTGAGCGTGCGCTACGACAAGCCGTCGGAGTAGTCGGTTTCGAATTGCCCGGTGGCAGGTAGAACAGCCGGCTTCGGACTCCGCGATCTTCATTCTCCAACGATGCGATGGGTGTTCGATGTCCAGGACGATTGGATTTGCGTGCGTGCTTGTGCTGCTTGTCCGCACAACGGAAGCACAGGAGACCGTTCGCCCCGACCAGCTCGCGGAGCAGGGTTACGGCCTGCTCAAGAAGTACTGTGCGCGCTGTCACGGAGACACGTTCGCCGTCACCGGACTGGATGTCTACGACCGCAGCGGGCTTGTCGAGGCCGGCTACATCGAAGCGGGAGATCCCGAGAAGTCCCAGATCTGGCAGCGGGTGGGGGTCGATCGCGACATGCCTCCGGAGGACCAGCCGCAGCCGTCTGCGGAGGAGATTGCCGTCCTGAAGGAATGGATTCGCGCCGGCGCCGAGTTCCCGGCTCTCGACACGCGGTCGCCGGTGACGCTGGTCGGCATGTATCAGGCGATGCATGATCACCTGCAGAGCGCGCCGGCCGAGGACCGACCGTTTTTGAGGTTCTACACGTTCGCGAATCTCAACAACCATCCTGCGGGCGTGACGAACGACGAGTTCCGGCTCTACCAGGCGGCGCTGAGCAAGGCGATCAACGGCCTTTCGTGGCAGTCGAGGATCGTGCGTCCGGTTGCCGTCGACCAACAGCAGACACTGTTTGTGATCGACCTGCGTGACTACGGCTGGGAAGACGGGCTGTGGACCGAGATCCTGAGGCAGTATCCGTACGGACTGCGGCACGATCAGTCCTCGGATGACCGCCTGCGGTCGCTGGCGAAGCGTGTCCTCGAGATGACCGGCACGTCGATTCCGTGTCTGCGTGGCGACTGGTTCGTCGCGCACGCGACCCGGCCCCCCCTGTATCACACGCTCCTCCAGCTGCCGGAAACGGCGGCGGCGCTGGAAGAGAAGCTGAGTGTCGACGTTGTTGCCGATTTTCGGAACGACCGGCTCCAGAGGGCCGGATTCGCGACGAGCGGGGTGTCGAATCAGAACCGGCTTGTCGACCGTCACCGATCCGTGCACGGCATTTACTGGAAGAGCTACGACTTCAAGTCCAACGTTGGTCGGGGCAACCTGTTTCAGTTCCCGCTGGGGCCGGAGTTCGAGAACGGCGAGTTCTCGAAGCACGCGTTTGCGCACGATGGCGGCGAGATCATCTTCAGCCTGCCCAATGGACTGCATGGTTATCTGCTGGTCGACAGCAAGGGAAACCGGATTGACGAGGGACCGGTCGATGTCGTGAGCAATTCGCTCAAGACCGGCGGGACTCCGATTATCATCAACGGCATGTCCTGCATGGCCTGCCACAAGCACGGCGTGATCACGTTTCGGGACACCCTGCGGGAGGGGGCCGGTGTGTTTGGAACCGCGCGCGACAAGCTGCGACGGCTGGCGCCTCTGGAGAGTGAGATGGACGGTCTGCTCGATCAGGATCGGGAACAGTTCGTGGCGGCTCTTGGTGAAGCGGTGGGCAAGTTCCTGCAGGTCGGCGACGATCGCGACAGGGATCTGCAAAGCTTTCCGGAGCCGATCTCGGCAGTCGTCACCCGCTACCAGGCCGATCTCGGTCCCCAGACGGTCGCCGCGGAACTGTGGTTGGACGACTCCGCCGAACTGGAGCGGATCGTGGAGACCAATTCGAGGCTCAAGACGCTGGGGCTCGGTCCACTCGCAGGTGGTGCGACGATCAAGCGGCAGTCGTGGGACGCACTCTCCGGCGGGGTCTCGACGTTCCAGCTGGGAGCGAGCGCTCTTGACATCGGAATACCTCACCGTGTGTTTGGCGGATCGACGGAGTGACGCTCCGCGAAGCGGCAGTCATCCGGCCCCGTCCAGATGTCCCGTTGCTTCGCGCAGTCGCTCGGCGACGACGTTGCGGTCGATGCAGTTTACGAGCGCAAAGGCGGCGATCGCGGCGAGTGCCCCGGCGACGATCCATCCCGTCGGCGCGTACCATGCCTGAGCATCCCAGGTGATCGGCGCGAACAACGTCACCTGATAGAAGAAGAACGTCGCTGCCAGTCCCAGCGGTCCGATGCGAAGCGCTACGAGCGTTACCAGCAGGATCATCGCGGCCGACGGTGCCGCCTTGACCAGCGCCAGCTGATAGTCGGCCATCCCCGCCTTCACCAGGAAGAGCAGGAAAACGATGGCAATGCTGAGTTTCTCGGACCGGATCACCAGCACCAGCAGAAACAGCAGCGTGAACGCAGCAAGTGATTCTTCAATGGCGGTGGCCGAGCACTTGAGCAGCGGGATCATCGACGACGCCAGAAAATCGATGTTTGCCCCGAGGACGACCGGCGGGACGACATCGCTGTAAATCCAGACCGGAAGCTGGTGGTTGACCTGGTCGACGCAGGTGTACAGAACGCCCAGGGCGGCACCGATCAGGATGTCCCGCGCCACCAGCGGGTCCATGAAGCGGCCGCGCAGTGCGCGATTCCAGGCAACGATCCGACGCGGCCAACGTCTGCGAACGTACGGTTCGATTGCCAGATAGAAGACGGGGGCCAGCAGGGACCAGAATCCGGCGTAGCCGACGAAGTTCAGAAACGCCGCCAGTTCAAGCTCGATCGCGAACGTGTGATCGGACGTCAGCAACCATTGGCCGAATTGCAGCAGAAAGAGGACCAGTCCCAGTCTGAACGCCGAGACCGGATCGGCCCGTCCGGCGGCGATGTTGTAACGGGCGAGAATGGCACAGCCGATTCCCGCGACGGTACACAGGATCATGAAGAAGGTTTCGGCAGCCGACTTGTGTGATGCGGTGCTCCGGGCAAACAGCAGACGTGGACGGGACCAGGGAGCAACCACTTCGAAGAATACCAGTTCGCCCTGCTGGGCGGCGGCTTCGACGCGGATCGGCACGTCGGGAAGATCCGGGAACGTTCCTGTCCACGCGATGCGACGGTCCGCGGAAACGGGGATCAGCAGTTCAGGGGCGGTTTCGGTCAGGTTCTGCAAATCGAGGCCGGCCGCGTGCAGGCAGGTCGACCAGTCGGGATCAGCCGGCGGATCACCCTGCACGGGCGCATCAGGAAACCGCAGGAATCCCAGCAGTCGCCCCTGCGGGTCGAGCATGATGTTGGTCATGCCGGGAACGACGACCGGTGGATCGTGCAGACTGACCCGTCCCGGAAGTTGGATGGCCGATTGCGTCAGCGAGACGATCGGTTCGGGACTCTCGCGGTACCAGAAGTAGAGTGCGGACGGAGGAGCCCGGTCGTCGCCAGTCGCGGGGGGGATGCCATGTTGCAGCAGTTCGTTTGCGACTTCCCAACTGTCGGCGTAGCCGTAGCGGCTGTCGCGGGGTGGTGTTTCGTGGCCGAACTCCGCGACAAGCTGGCGGGCCCGGGCGGCAAGCACGACGGGGGACAGGGGCGCGTTGACCTGCCGGATGAGCTGAAAGTGATCGTTCATGACGGCGATCGACATCAGCCCGACAACGGTCACCAGGAACAGGCCGAGGGCCGTATTGAGCGGAAGCTGGCCGCCGTCCGGAGCGTTGGCGACGGTCTCCGGTGAGGGAGTCTCGCCCGCTGCCATGGCCGCCTCGAGCGGATCTCGGGTCGGCAGCGCGTGGGCGATGACGTTGACGGACGCGGGCCGCCCGTCGGGATCATGTTCGAGGCACTGCAGGATCAGGCGTCCGACAGTCGGATCGATCTGCCCGGCAAGCTCCTGCGGCAGGCGTATGCGACGGGGTGTTCGATGGGTCCGCGCGAGATCGTCGATTGAACTGGGCGAATGGACGAGCTGGCCGGTGAAGACTTCGTAGAGGACGAGCCCCAGTGCGTAGATGTCGCTTTGCCGGCTGGTTCTGCCCTCGAGCAGCTGTTCCGGAGCCATGTATTGGGGCGTTCCGACGATGCCGTCCGCGCTGCGGTCTGCCTCGGCGACGGTCGCCAGTCCGAAGTCGGTGATCCGGGCCCTTCCCTGCCCGTCAATCATGATGTTGGCCGGCTTGAGATCGCGGTGCAGAACGCCCCGTTCGTGGGCGGCAGCGAGGCCGGCACAGAGCTGCTGCGCGATCTCGATCGCCTTGTCCTGAGGCAGCCGGCCGATCCGACGCAGCAGGCTCCGCAGATCCTCGCCGTCGATGAATTCCATCGAGAGGAACTGTTCGCCCTCGACGTCTCCGATGTCATAGACGGGACAGACGTTCGGATGGGCAATCTGACGGGCCAGGCGGACTTCGTTGCGAAAGAACTCGAGTCGGGTCGGGTCGCTGGCAGCGCGTTGCGGAAGGAATTTGAGGGCGACGGTCTGGTTGAGCTTCAGGTCGTCGGCCCGGTACACCTCGCCCATGCCGCCGCGGCCGAGCAGGGAGACGATGCGGTATCGCCCGGCAAAGCGGGTTCCCGGGAGGAATCGTCCATGCGTCACCGACGAGCCGGGGGTCCGCTCTGCCTGGGCCGCTGGCTCGAGTCGCGTCGGAGGGACGGTTGCCCCGTCCGGCCGGGACGAGGAGAGATCGCCGGTCCGTGTGGGAGCGCGGGCCGCGTCGAGTTCCGAGATCTCATCCTGCCGGGCAAAGAGTTCCTGCAAACGGTCGGCGACCTGCGGAAACCGCGTCAGGTACTCCGCGGTGTCGAGGGATGCGTCGTGGCGTCGGCGGAGGCGGTACTCGGTGTACGCCAGCTCGGCGATTGCGGGGGGATGTAACTGCAGCTCGCGGTAGACCGACAGGAGCGATTCGGCCGCGAGACGTTCGCCGGTGGTCCAGCCGTTCTCGAGCTCGCGAACGGCCTGATCGAGTGCGATGCGAACGCCCGGCGGAAGTTGTGTCGGGTCACACATCGGCGGCGACTTCGGGAGACCTGGAATGTGGTGCGGTTGACCTCAGTCGCTGCCTGAGGACCGGAGAGTTGCGGACCAACCACAGCCTCCCCTGAGACAACGCGTGACGGGGACAATCTTCCCGACCGACACGGCGCCCGCCGCGGGCAGACGCGACGGCAACACGTCGCCGCTGGCTCAGTATACTGACGTTTACGGGCCGTATTGCAGTGCCACAGACGGTGGAATGCCGCTGAAGCCGGATTTGTGTGAGAACGCGTCGGTTGTCGGCTGATGGAGGGGCCGGCGGGGGGAGGATTGCGGCGATCTGCTGCACTGTGGGGGGTGATCGTGCCGATAAAACCGGATATCAGCGTATGTGAGCCGGTCGGTCGGGCGAAGTGGCCGGCTGGTGAACATGCGTCCGGGTTGGACACGATCTGACGGAGGTTGTGTGTAGAGTGCTCCCGGACAGAGACATTCGTGCACTCTCACGGTCGGGCCGATCATGAGCGGGCTGCTCTATCGAGAATTCTGTGATGCGTTGCCGCCGCTGCGGCGACGGGGGGTGAGCATCTGCACGGCGATGCAGGTGTGGGTCGCGCGGATCATGGCCGCAGTGAGATGTTCTGCGGATGCACGTCGACGTAGCCGATGCCGTACTGCAGCAGAGCTTCGAGCAGAAGCAACACCTCGGGCCAGTCGTCGCCGTACATCTGCCGACGATCGGCAACCCACTCGGGATCGTCGAACCGAGGCACAGCCCGGCCGATCGTGGCGTCAGCGAAATCAAGCACGAACGGCCGGCTCACAATTGAGAGTTCCAGCACGCGGGCGTGGTCGTCATAATAGAGCAGGATCGGGATGGAGAAGCCGGCGAGCCGGTACAGGCGTTTCTGCTTCAGACGCAGATAGACGTCTCGCTCCTGCCGGTAGCGCCGGAGATCGCGGTGCAGCTTCAGGGCTGTGCGGCGGCTGGTGCTCCAGACGGATCCGTCGGCTCCCGCACCGAGAGCGTCCACGACCTGGATGGCGCATCGGTCGAGATACTCGCGGAGCCGATCCGCATCTTCGGACGTCAGGTGATCCATGGCCCGCGACACCTCCCTCGACCGGCACTCGTCGGTGGTTGCCCTGCAGCTCGAGCTGTCAGGGCGGGTGTACCCGCTGGCCCAGATTGGCCCGGACTTCGTTGTTCTTCAAGAGCCGGCACAGCTCTCCGCCGGCCGCGGCACCCTCGTCATGGTGGCAGACGGCACGCGCCGGCAGTGGGACGTGTGCGTGTCGTCCAGCGACGGTGCGACGGACGTGGTGCACATCGCGGGGGTGTGAGGGGGCAAGTTGTAAAGTGGCCCGCCCCAACATGTTGGGGCGGGAGAGTGCAGTCATTCTGACAGCGCACTGCTTGCAGGATACGCTTCAACGAGGCCTGACATGGAGTAGCCAGGAACACCTGCGCGTCCACAGTTTAGTCACTGGAAGGCAGGTTGTCACTTCGTATCTTGAAAACACTGGGCAGTTATTCGCAAATCGCACTTTTGACAATTTCCAGAATTCACTGATCCGTTCACCCCACGCCAAACGTTTCCTGAGATAGCCCCTCAATTGGAAAGGAAACGGATCATGAAGTCTCCTGAACCATGGTACACGATTCTAACAACAGAAATGGAGCCACACCTACGCAAACACGGCGGTGCCCAATGGGAAGACCTGCGCCAGGAGGTCGCACTCCGTCTGACGCGAACGTACGACCTTGCCCCCGTTGCCCGAGCGAGAATCAGGACTGTCATTCGAAACACCGCAGTGGACATGTACCGCAAGGCATCGCGGAGGATCCCTGTGGCTCACCTGAACTTCGAACCTGCAGATCCACGAACACAGCAGCCCGCCCCAAACCTGGACGACTTGCCTCCATCGATGCGAGCTCTCCTGGAACTACGCCTGGTACATAACCTCCACTACGCAGAGATCGCAGAGCAACTCGGAACCAGTATTGCGACTGTGAAACGCCACGTTCGCACAGCCCGCCAGCGTCTGCGCCAGATCTACACGCCAAGGAGCCTCACATGAAAATGGATACCAACGCACTGCTCGATCTGTGGCTGATGTTCCGGCGTGAACACAACAACTGCTCGGTCGACCGGATGCTGTGCAGGCCGCAGTTCCGAAATGAATTCGTCGCGCAAGCCCGGAAGGCCACGGGCGTCGAGGACGAGGAGACGATCCTCTGGACGCTGGTCGGCCTGCGCAAGAAGAAGCAACTGCCGCGAGTTGGTGCCTGACTCCCGGGCTGTCGCTGCAACTAAATCCCATTTCAGATAGGGCCCCACAATGAGTGAGCCGAACCTCGACGTTCTTCAGCAGGCGGTCGCAGGGACTGACAACTCCCCAGCGCAAGCGTAAGGAGGTTCCTTTGAGTACGAAAAAGAACGAAAGTTTCGACAGCCGTTTCCACGCCCTGACCGGCCACTCCCCGTTTGGCTGGCAGAAACGGCTGTTCCGACGGATGGTCGAAGGTGATGTCCCCGAGGAATGCTCGATTCCCACGGGACTCGGCAAGACGTCCATAGTGGCGATCTGGCTGCTGGCGCTTGCCGAAAACGCGCCCCTGCCGCGTCGACTCGCATACGTCGTGAATCGCAGAACGGTGGTCGACCAGACGACCGACGAAGTAAGGACGTACCGCGAGCGTCTGCTGGATCCCCAGGGCAAGTGCGCTGCCTCCGAACAGGTGCCGATTCTGGAGTCGATCGGCAGACAGTTGAACAATCAGTGCGCGTTCCCCTCCGAGATCCCGTTCGCCATCAGCACGCTTCGCGGCCAGCACGCCGACAACAGTGAATGGTCGGTGGACCCGGCACGACCGGCTGTCATCTGCGGCACGGTCGACATGATCGGCTCGCGGCTGCTGTTCAGCGGCTACCGGGTTGGCTTCAAGGGACGTCCGCTCCATGCCGGCTTCCTCGGGCAGGACGCCCTGCTCGTTCACGACGAGGCCCACCTCGAGCCGGCCTTTGAGCAGCTTGTGAGGGCGATCGCGAGCGAGCAGGAGCGGGAAGAGCGCAAACGTGAACAGAAGTGTCCGTGGCCGAGACTGCGCGTGATGTCTCTGTCCGCCACGACGCGTGGCGAGAGCACGTCTGACGGTGGCCGTCTTGCGCTCGAGGGGACGGAGTACGAAGAACCGATCGTTCGCCAGCGTATTGAAGCCGGGAAGAAGCTCGTCCTGCACTCCTGCAACGACACGAAGAAGGAACTTGTTTCCAACATCGTGGAGCAAGCCCTGGCTCACGAGGGGAGCAGCACTACCGTCCTTGTCTACCTGCGAAGCGTCGAAGACGTGCTGGATGTTGTCGCGAAGCTGGAATCCGCCAGTCCCGGCCAGGTCTGCGCCCTGACCGGAACGACGCGCGGTCTCGAACGCGACAATCTCATTCGCGACCCGGTCTTTGCGCGGTTCCTTGCCGCCTCATCACGAGAAGACGGAGTCGAGCCGGCCGACGGGACCGTGTTCCTCGTCTGCACGAGTGCCGGCGAAGTCGGCGTGAATATCTCGGCGGATCATCTCGTGTGCGACCTGTCGACCTGGGACAGCATGGCGCAACGCTTCGGGCGCGTGCACCGGTTTGGAGAGCCTGAGAGCCACGTCGCCGTCATCGATGTCGTGCACCCGGAGACATTTGACGAGAAGGCTCCGAACCCGCAGCGGAAGGCGACACTCGAGCTGCTTCGTCGACTGGATGGAGACGCCAGCCCCAAGGCACTGACCAACCTGTCGGAACAGTTGAGTGCCGAGGAACAGACGGCAGCTTTCTCACCGGTGCCGCGGTTGCTCCCGGTCAGTGACATTCTGTTCGACAAGTGGGCGATGACATCGATACGGAGCGACCTGCCCGGCCGCCCGCCGGTTGCCCCGTATCTTCACGGAATCGCGGAGTGGGAACCGCCCCGTACGAGCGTGGCATGGCGAAATGAGGTCGCGTGCGTGACCAGGGAATTGATCGACGCATATGACCTTGAACTCCCACAGTCGCTGCTTGACGACTTCCCGCTCAAGCCTCACGAGATTCTCAGCGAGACGAGCGAGCGGGTCTACAAGGCGCTGAAGTCAATTGCGACGCGTCTTGATGAAGACGTCACCGTCTGGCTGGTCGACGAACAGGGACAAGTACTGCCCGAGAAACTGGGCACCTTCGTCGCCATCGACAAGAAGCAGGCACTCGCTCTGATTGCGGACAAGACGATCCTGCTCCCCCCTTCTGTCGGGGCATTGAGCCCGTCCGGGACACTGGACGGGAAGGCGAAGTTCGACGGCAGCAGGGAAGACCGCTATGACGTGGCCGACCTGTGGACGAACGAGCAAGGTGAACCACGAAGAAAGCGTATCTGGAGCGACACAGCCGAAGTCGAGGCCCCGCCGGACGGCATGGCACTGATCCGCACACTCGATACGAAGCCTGATGCGGAAGAGTTCGAAGAGGAAGAGGTCGACGTCAGTCAGGACGAGATCATCGAGGAAGACGCTTCCACTGCCTCCGGGACGAAACGTTTCTGGCACTGGTTTGTGCGGCCACGCGACGCCAGCAACGCAACGCTCGCATCCGCCGAGCCGGTTACGTGGCAGGCCCATACCGACACTGTGACGAAACGGGCGCAGGACCTCGCTGAGGCGCTGCCGCTCGACGACTCCCTGAAAAACGCGATCGTCCTGGCCGCCGAACTGCATGACCTCGGGAAGCGGCGTGAACTGTGGCAGCGCTCGATCGGCAACCCGAATCCGGCAGGCCCCGAGTGGTACGCGAAACCGGGCAAGCCAAAGGATGGTCGGCAGTGGCGCCCGCGGGTTCTGTCGCGCTATCGCCATGAGTTCGGATCGCTGCTTGACGTGCTTGACGCGGAACAGGAGTACCACAAGCGTCTCGAAGCCCTGCCGGAAGAGATGCGTGACGTCGTCCTGCACCTCATCGCCGCGCACCACGGGTACGCACGCCCTCATTTTCCCATCGAGGCAACGATCGATCCCAACCATTCGCAGAGTGTCGCGGACGACGTAGCGCGAGATTCATTGCGCCGCTATTCGCGACTGGAGCGACGGTTTGGCCGCTGGGGACTCGCCTACCTGGAATCACTGCTGCGTGCCGCGGACTGGGCAGCCAGTGCGGGGATCACAGATAAGGGGGACAACGCATGAGCTATCCACACGCAAGTATCACGGTCAACGTGGACCTGACCAATCCGGGACAGTTCTTTGCCTGCTGCGGTCTGCTGGAACTGTCAGATCGGCGATGGCCGGGGGCAGAAGGCTGGTTTGCCGACGGCACGTTCGAAATCTCGTGCGGTGTCTCTCTTGAAGAGCTGGTCTCATCAGCTGCGGAGACGCAGCTCCTCCAACTGGACCGTGAGAATGACATGTCATCCCCCATGTGTCTGGGTGATCCGTTCGAGTTGAGGATTGACTGGTGGACTGATGAAACCGGCGGTGGAAACGAACTCAAGGTCTGGGCAGGCAGCATGCGTGGCGTCCGGATTGCGCGTGCCATGCGGTCGGCCATGGGGAAAGCGACTGATCTGACAAACCTGTTGAATTTCGCGACCGTCGTCTACGACGTGGATCAACCGACGAAGAAAGTGGAGCCTTACTACTTTGACAGTCGCCGCGGTGCGAATGCGCAATCGCTGGATATCGGATTCGCTCCCGACAGCCTGTCCATGACGACAGCAGCGTACCCGGCAGTTGAATTTCTCTGCCTGGTCGGTCTTCAGCGGTTTCGCCCGCGGCGCACCGACCGACGGCGACAGTTTCTCTACGTCCCCTGGGCACAGCCCCTGCCGGTGGAAATCGCAGCTGCCGCTGCAGCTGGCGTGATTGACGTCAAGAGTCGTGGCACGTTCTGCTTCGAGAACGCATTCCGCACAAGCCAACGCAAACACAAATCCTTTCTTACCGCAAACCTTATCGGAGGTTCCAAATGAGCAATCTGCTTGAGAAGTTCGATTCCTGGATTTCCGGAAACGATGGTCCCGCCGCTCTGGTCATCAACGAGCACCTGGTGCCGGTTGAAGGACACGACGCCGTCGTGTTTCCCCCGACATTCGCCGCCGGCGATGGCTTCCCTGGTGGCTATAACATCGATCCGCCCCCCACGAAGGACGAGCCCTGGAAGAAGCCGAACGTCTGTCTGATCGATAGCGTCGGCTCGCAGGCGAACCGCATCGAACCGATCTTCGCGGAAGAGGACTACGCCTCGCTCGTCCCGCAGATCGTGATCGAAGCCGGGGAATACGAAGTCAACCTGCTCGAAGCGGGTCACCGCGCCGGCGATGCACTCGTCAGGTGCTCGGAACTGCAGGAAGACCTTCAGAAGGCCTTCCAGTCCGTCCTTCGCGGCGACGCCGAGCCGCTCGCGAAGATCGCCCCCACCTCGCTGGTGTTCGGCGTGTGGGATTCCCGCGACACACAGGCAAAACTGCCGCGGCTCGTCTCATCGGTGATCCGCGCATTCGACGTCCGCGTGCTGACGCGCGGCGCCGTCTACATTCCGCCGGTCGACTACGCGGAACTGGACGTGTTCAGCGAGGCAGAGAAGGCGAAGGCAAGTTCCAAGAGCCCACTTGCACAACGCGGCTTCGTGCACAATCCCGCGTCCGGCTCCCATGGCGGGGTCATCGCTGACGGAGGCATCCGACGCGACGCGACGCTGAGTCTTGCGGCCCTGCAGATGCTCAAGTCGGGCAATGCGGAAAAAACTCTTGCCCTGCGCCGCTACGTGCTGGGACTCGCCCTGGTGGCGATGACCGCCGAGACACCCTGCTACCTGCGTCAGGGCTGCAACCTCGTACTCGACCCGGAGAAGGGACGCGAGTTTCAGGAGGTCTACCGGGACGGCACCCGCAAGCCGGCATCGCTCACACATCAGGACGCCTGCGAGTTTGCCAGAGCCGCCGCGGAAGCGTTCGGCGTGGGCGAGGCAAAAGCCGTCCAGTTTGACCGGAAGAAGGCGAAGGCCGACGTCAAGAAGAAGGACTGAGGAACTCCCCATGACGGACTACCTTCGTATCTCAATGACTTTTCTGGATCCCCGCTTCCACGGGAGAGCGGATGGCGGTGCACCGGAATGGCCGCCTTCGCCTTTGAGACTGTTCCAGGCGATCGTCGCTGCCAACGGTGACAGCATTGGCCCCGGCAACGACCTCACCGCGGCGCTGCAGGCGCTCGAACGCCTTCCCGCGCCGGAGATCCTCGCACCCGCAGCGCGGGAGGGAGAACCGTACTGCCTGTCAGTTCCCAATAACGCGATGGACCTCGTTGGTAAGGCCTGGTCACGCGGCAACTACTTCGGCAGCGGCGACGCCAATCCATCTACGCACCGCACGATGAAGACGGTTCGACCGACACATCTCGTCGGCGGCGATACCGTCCACTACGTCTGGAGCCTGGCGGATGCCCCCCCCTGCGAGATTGATCCGACAACCGTTCTCTCTGAGGCTGCCCGTCGCGTCGTCGCTCTGGGATGGGGCATCGACCTCGTCGTGGGGAATGCCGGAAGGTTCAGCTCAGATACCCCGATCGATTTCAACGGGGAACGGTGGAAGCCTGCACCGGCAACGGGACGCACGTCGCTCCGGATCCCCACGGAGGGAACTCTCGCGGCGCTGATCGAACGCCACGAGCAGTTTCTGAATCGCATCGGCGAGGATGGCTTCAGACCGGTTGAACCACTGACACGGTTCTCGGTGGTCGGCTATCGGAGGCCCGGCGACGTGCAGCGTCGCCCGTTCGCAACGTTCGGACTTCGCAACGATGACGGTTCGTTCTGCGCGTATCCGCAACACAAGCTGATTCACATTGCCGGCATGGTCCGTCATCTTGCGAAGACGCTGATGAAGGCCTCTCCACCACCGGACGTTGATTCCGACTGGGTGGAACGATATGTCGTGGGACATCGCAAGCGAGAGTCGGAGAAACACTCGCAGTTCTCGTACCTCCCGCTGCCGTCAATCGGCGCCCGCCATGCAGACCAGGCAATTCGCCGGGTCATGGTCGCCGGACCGATCGGTGACCATCCACTGCTGGACCACCTCGCGCGACGACTCGCGGGGCAAAGGCTCGTGCCGGACCCGAAGTGGGGCGCCGCATTTGGCGACGGCGGTCCACCGACGCTTGTCCAAGTCTTTCGAGACTCTGTTGCGGACAAGTACTTGCGCACCTCGCAATGCTGGTCGACCGTCACGCCGGTGATTCTTCCCGGGCACGACGACCGCAAGCCGTCCAAGACCCGCAAGCTGATCGAAGCTGCACTCGAACAGTCCGGAGTCGATGCGAACTGCTCGTACACCTGGTCCAGATCCTCGAAGTTCCCCAAGTCGTACTCGGCCGAACGCTATGACGCGAAGCGGCGACGTGTCGGCTACCTGAGACCAGATCACCTGCCGACGCAGACGGCCGTCCACCTGACGATCCGGTTCAAGGATGACACCCGCGTTGCAGGCCCGCTCGTCGTCGGTGCCGGTCGTCACTACGGTCTGGGCCTGCTTGCGCCAGATCCATCTCCCTGACCCACCCCCCGGTCATTGGAGGCCGGGTTCTTTCCACGGAGGGCTTTCTGCGTCACTTGCGACCTTCAGGAGGCCCCATGATCGACAACGTTCACCCCCCTCACTCCAACAGCCACGAATCGAAGCATTTCTGCCCCGATGCCGCCCACTCTCCACCAGCCCAGGCCACCACCCCGCCGCCTCCCCCGCTCCCGGCGGCCGGCCTTTCCCCCAACCAACTGCCCCCGCCAGACGTACTGCCCCCGGCAGACGAACCGACGGGGGCCGACGGACCGTCCGGGGCCGAGAGACCAGCCCCAGCAGGCAGACCGCTCGGGGCAGACAGTCCGCCCGGGGCAGGCAGACCGACCGGGGCGGAGCCGGACGACCTCATCCCGGCACGCATGCTCAACGAGTTCACCTATTGTCCCCGGCTGGGCTATCTCGAATGGGTTCAGGGGGAGTGGGATGACAACCTCGAAACCCGCCAGGGGACCTTCGGCCATCGCAACGTCGACAAGGCCGACCGCAAGTCGATTCCCGCTCCTGACGACGCCCCCGACGCTGCCGGGCAGGATGGCGACGTCATTCACGCCCGTTCGATCATGCTGGCTGCCGAGGAAGAGGGCCTGCTCGCCAAGCTCGACCTGCTGGAGATCGACGGGGACCGGGCCACTCCGGTCGACTACAAACGGGGCAAGGTGCCCGACGTGCGCGAAGGAGCTTATGAACCCGAGCGCGTGCAGCTGTGTGCCCAGGGGCTGGTCCTCCGCGAGAACGGCTACGAATGCGACGAAGGGGTGCTGTATTTTGTCGGCTCGCGTCGGCGGGTCGTCATTCCCTTTGATGATGAGCTGATCGCCCGCACCCGGCAACTGGTGCAGCAGTTTCGCGAGACCGCCCGCCGGGGTGTGATTCCTCCGCCGCTCGACGACAGCCCCAAATGTCCGCGGTGCTCGCTGGTCGGCATCTGCCTGCCGGACGAAACGAATCTGCTCCGCGAGGCGGCCACGGCTACGACGCCTCCCTCAAAGGACGGCCTGCGGCGACTGCTGCCGGCCCGCAACGACGCCCTGCCGATGTACGTGCAGGACCAGGGGGTGATGATCGGCAAGTCGGGCGACCGGCTGACCGTCAAACAGAAGGGTAAGCAACTGAGCAGCAGCCGGCTGATCGACGTCTCGCAGGTGTCGGTCTTCGGCAACGTGATGTTCTCGGCCCCGGCCCTGCGCGAGCTGACGATCCGGGGGATTCCCGTGTGTCACTTTACGTACGGCGGGTGGTTTCACGGCATGACCAGCGGCCTGACGCACAAAAACGTCGAGCTGCGCATCCGTCAGTATGCCCTTGCCGGCGACGCGGCCGGTTCGCTCGCAATTGCCCGCCGGCTGATCATGGGCAAGATTCGCAATGCCCGTACGCTGCTGCGCCGGCACCTGGGAGATCGCGATGCCCCGGTGCTGCGGCAGCTGAACGAGTATCACCGCCGGGCACAGCAGGCCCCCACGGCCGAGACGCTGCTGGGGCTGGAGGGGATGGCGGCGAAGGAATACTTTGCGGCGTTCTTTACGCTGCTGGCGGGCCGGCACGAGTTCGACGTGAACGGTCGCAACCGCCGTCCGCCGCGCGACCCCGTCAATGCTGTGCTGTCGTTTGTGTACAGCCTGCTGGTGAAGGAACTGACGGTGACGCTGCAGGCGGTGGGGTTCGACCCGATGCTGGGGTTCTTTCACACGCCGCGGTACGGAAGGCCGTCGCTGGCGCTGGATCTGTCGGAGGAGTTCCGCCCGCTGGTGGCCGACTCGGTCGTGCTGACGGTCTTCAACAATGGTGAGGTGACCGGCGAGGCCTTTCTTGAACGGGCCGGGGCGGTGACGCTGACACAGGCAGGTCGGCGCTCGGTCATCGCGGCCTTCGAGCGGCGGCTGGAGACGGAGATCACGCATCCGATCTTCGGGTATCGCATCTGCTATCGGCGGATTCTCGAGGTGCAGGCCCGGCTGCTGGCGCGGTGCGTGCTGGGCGAACTGCACGAGTATCCGAGCTTCACCACCCGCTGACCCGACCGGGAGAGCCACCATGCGACAGGTTCATCTGATTGCGTACGACATTGCCGACGTGAAGCGGTACCGCCAGGTTTACAAGACGATGTGCGGTCACGGCGACCCGCTGCAGTATTCGGTGTTTCGTTGCGAACTGTCGGAGGTTGAGTTACATGGATTGAAGGAGACGCTGTGGCCGATTCTCAATCTGGCCGAAGACCGCGTGATGATCGTCGACCTGGGCCCGGTGGAGGGCCGGGGGGATGAGTGCATCGAGTACTGGGGGGAGCCGCGTGTGGCTCCCCCGGATCGTGCCGCGACGATCGTGTAGGCGGTTTGCGGCGGCCGCGGGGGGTCGTTGTCGCTGCGGTACGGTTCGAGCGGTCCGGTGGCGGGATTTGTGCCGTGACCGCTCGCAATCGCAAGTTGTTCTTTGGCAACCAGATAGAAGAAGGAAGTGTTGAGATGCTGGTGAGAGGAGTGGTTTTGCGGCGACCTCTCGCAACGGTTTGCGTAACCGGAGTGAGACTGGGAGGATAGGAGGCGGGCGGTCATCCGCTCTGTCTTGGAGCGGCCCCATTGAAGCCGCTGCACCCCCCAGCGTGCAGCGGCTGCGGAAGGACCGTCATCCGCTCTGTCTTGGAGCGGCCCCATTGAAGCCCCCAGATGTTCTGACGCCATGCAGTGATGTCGCCAGTCATCCGCTCTGTCTTGGAGCGGCCCCATTGAAGCGGGTCTATCGGGACGTTTATCTGCTTGGCGCTAGCAGGGTCATCCGCTCTGTCTTGGAGCGGCCCCATTGAAGCGATGTCCTCGATGGTGACTTCGACGAGGATGTCTTCGTCATCCGCTCTGTCTTGGAGCGGCCCCATTGAAGCTCGATCCACAGATCCACTGCCGGATCGTCCCGCTCGGGTCATCCGCTCTGTCTTGGAGCGGCCCCATTGAAGCCAGTTGGTGTGCCAGAGGCGTGGGATGCTGCTGCCGGGTCATCCGCTCTGTCTTGGAGCGGCCCCATTGAAGCTGTGGTCGGCTGTTGCTCACTCCACCCCCTCCACTCTCGTCATCCGCTCTGTCTTGGAGCGGCCCCATTGAAGCCATGCTTGTAGGGCCTGTTTTCGTTGTATCGCATCTTGTCATCCGCTCTGTCTTGGAGCGGCCCCATTGAAGCGCTTCCTTCGCCTCGACCTTCAGCACGTCCTGCCGCTGTCATCCGCTCTGTCTTGGAGCGGCCCCATTGAAGCGTCCGCGCGTGCCGAGCGGGCGGCTGATGAGTCTGGGGGTCATCCGCTCTGTCTTGGAGCGGCCCCATTGAAGCAATTGAGGGACTATCAATGGCTGTGATCGTCGGACAGCGTCATCCGCTCTGTCTTGGAGCGGCCCCATTGAAGCGGCCATGGTGGGGCCTCAGCAGATGGGAGTCGCAGATGGTCATCCGCTCTGTCTTGGAGCGGCCCCATTGAAGCGTGTCCAGCTTGCTCGGGAGGATCGCCCAGGGCGTCGTCATCCGCTCTGTCTTGGAGCGGCCCCATTGAAGCCGCGACCTCAAGCCACTCAGGCAGTACCCCAATCTCATGTCATCCGCTCTGTCTTGGAGCGGCCCCATTGAAGCACGAGTCCCCGAGTGGGCTGAAACTTGGTGTCTACAAGTCATCCGCTCTGTCTTGGAGCGGCCCCATTGAAGCAAGGTCACGTCAAACGTGCCGACGGTTGCTTCGGCGTCATCCGCTCTGTCTTGGAGCGGCCCCATTGAAGCCTGTCGGTCCTCCGCATCCCCTGGCGGAGGTTGCGCTGAGTCATCCGCTCTGTCTTGGAGCGGCCCCATTGAAGCGCCCGAATCTGCCGGCGGATCACCAGCGGGGGCTCGGTCATCCGCTCTGTCTTGGAGCGGCCCCATTGAAGCGTTGCCGGCAGCCTTCGCAATGGCCGACTTCGCTGCACGTCATCCGCTCTGTCTTGGAGCGGCCCCATTGAAGC